>Ga0265297_10004589_pt1 | contig 22270 bp, 27 predicted proteins | sample Munlanlwell13791_FD_192502 | JGI IMG/M metagenome (GOLD analysis project Ga0265297, IMG submission 192502) | Leachate microbial communities from a municipal landfill in Southern Ontario, Canada - Leachate well 137-91 | ecosystem: Engineered > Solid waste > Landfill > Unclassified | place... | reverse complement strand
TTCGGACAGGAGAAGCTCCAGCCTTACCCTGTCATCGCGGGTGAAATGGGACCGATTCTTTTTCTTCTTTTTATTTTTCATGTTTTTATCCTACACTAAAGCGTTCGGATTCAGAATAGAACTTGCCGCAGAAGTTCCTTTCCAGAATACTGGGGTCATTGACCCAGTTGCAGCAGCAAAGAAGGTTGATTACGTCGAGGCCCTGATGGGCCCGGCGAAAAGAATAAGGTCTGGTCAGCGCTCGGCTGCCGGCCCCTTATTCAATCCCGCTTTCAACGATTAAGCGGGATCTCACTCTTACCAATAAAGAGGGGTTGGTAAGAGTATCCTCCAAAGTACACCCTCTTTTTACGTTCACGGTTTGATTTTTTTCTTTCCTTGATATATATTTAGAAATAGATTTTTACGAGGAACGAATAAAGCGCGGAAACGCTTTCTGCGTTTTATCCGTTCCTCAAGAGTAGCTACTTCAAAACTTGGGGGCGGGACTAGTCACATCATTACAAAGGTGAAACCAATGTCGACAGAACAAGAACAGCAAAGAGTGAGACGTCTATCGAACACAACCATTCAGGTTGCACCATCCGGAAAAGTTTTCCGGGATCCCAACAGGAGCACTTACGAGGGTTCCGCCCGCCAACAGCGCGACAGAATAGCTTCTTAAAGTCCGTGCTCTTCATCGCTTATCAAGCTTTGAATCACGGCTCTTTTTTTATACATCTTTCAAAAAACCTTTCCATTTGGTATCATTAAGGAAATAAGATAATCAAACAAATATGATTCCATTAATAGTCGCCAACTGGAAGTGCAATCCTCTGACCTTGAAAGAAGGAGAGGAATTGGTCTCGACGATAGGAGAAGGGATAAAAGGTTTCGATTCGGCAGAAGTGGTCATCTGTCCTCCTTCTGTTTTCCTTCCTTCCTTAATCAAAGGGTCAGACATCCCTTTCGGAGCCCAGAACTGCTATTCCGAAGAGAAGGGAGCTTTTACCGGAGAGGTATCGGTTCGCATGCTCGAGGACGTAGGAGCGAAGTACGTCATCTTGGGGCATTCGGAAAGGAGGAAGATCTTCAAGGAAACCGATGAAGAGATCAACCTGAAACTGTTGAAGGTTTTGGACTCCCAAATCAATCCGATTCTGTGCGTCGGGGAGAACAGGGAAGAGAGGGAGCAGGGAAGGACCTTTGAGGTTTTAGGGGATCAGCTGCAGAAATGCTTCCTTGGGGTTTCAAAAGAAAAAGTCGAGAGGATAATCCTGGCATACGAGCCGGTCTGGGCGATCGGGACGGGGCAGTCGGCCCAGGTTTCTGACATCGGGGAAGTGAGGGTTTTCATCAGGCAGTTCCTTTCCGAAAAGTTCGGCAAGGACAGCTGCGAGAGGATGAGGATCTTATACGGAGGGAGCGTCGATGCGGACAATGTCCACTCGTTCGTTTCGGAAGCCAAGATGAACGGAGTTTTGGTCGGAGGGGTTTCCCTCAAGGCCAACGAGTTTTTGAGGTTGATAAAAACCGCCTGATTTTATTGACAGAAAAAATATGGTGGGGTAAAATTAGTAATATGAACATGATTATGGAAAAATCCTCTCTCTCTCTCTCTCTCTCTCTCTCTGATATAGCATCTTTAGTTGGTTTTAAGTTTGATGAAGAGGTTTAGGCCTCTTTTTTTGCTATAAGAATAGAAAATAATAATAAAAATATGAAAAAAAGCTATCTGTTCTCGATATTGTTCCTTATCTTTTTGACGATCGGCTCTTGCATATATCAATATGTTGAGACATTCAAGACAGAAATAACCGCTGCCACTCAAACCATACCCAATCCCGGCCACTCCTGGTCGCAGATGGAATCAGGTCCTGACAGTATCCAGGTCTCCGGAAGAACAATCACCAATCTCGCTGCTCCCGTTAATTCTACAGATGCCACGAACAAGGCATACGTCGATGCGGCTTCGGGCGCTTCCTGTCCTTCTAATTACGGTAATCTGTGCATGAATGGCGGAGGGCTCTCTTTCGCATATAATGGCAAGACGATGTATATAGACGCATTTCCGAGAGCGGCTGCGTGGGTTACATCCGGTTCCCCGACGGGCCAAGCTCTTGCCTGGCAGATGTGCGGAGCGATAGGGGCGAGACTGCCGACTCTGACCGAGTGGCAGGCGGCTTGTTCTGCCTTAGGCGGTCCAAACGGGAACGGCATGACCACCTTCGGAGGAGCGAACCATTCCTCAAGATATGAATGGACTGCGACTCCGGCCACCGCCGCGAGCTACAACGCCGTCTTGGCGGGAGGAGCGTCCTGTTCCGGGACGACGGAGCTCTATGTGACCGATAGCGGCAACTCCTACTGGTTCCGCTGCGTTCGCTAGGCACACGTGCAATCTTTGGATTTTGAATTTGTTTTTGAATTTTTTAAAAATGGCATACATTTTTTCGCACCCCAGGATTTTTTCAGACCTGCTCGTGATATACAAGAAATATTATTCGGCCCACAAGAATTTACCAAAGATATTCAGGGTGACGATAGGGGAATATATAATGTCCGAGCTGGCCCTGTGCATGAAGACGGTGGTCATGGCCAATCTGAAAAGAAGCAAGGATGACTACAAAAAGAGCTGCAAATTGCTGAAAGGCCTAAGGGCACGGATAGAGATTCTGAAAAGCTATTTTCTGATCGCCTGGGATATGAAATTCATATCCCATCAATTCTTCGCCGATATCAATGAAAGATTGGAAGAAGTGAGCAAAGAAGCGGCTAAATGGCATGATTGGTTCGAGAGATCGTTGATTTGCCCAAAGGACTCGGGCGGCCAACCCAAGGCTTCCTGAAAAAAAGGGATTATATCGTGTGCGGCGCCCTCTGCTTGATTATTTTCAAGTATAGCATCTTTCTTTGAAAGATTAGGAATCTTTCGGGGAGACCCGGTTGATTTTATAGAATGGGGGCGCATGTTGTTTTGCATCCGAGCACCGCCACGAACAACAACGCCGTCTTGGCGGGAGGAGCGTCCTGTTCCGGGACGACGGAGAACAATGTGAACAATAACAACAACAACTGGTTCCGCTGCGTTCGCTAGGGACACGATACGGCCCGTTCATATTTTGGGATTCCCGTCTTCTAAAAAGGCGGGATTTATCTTTATCTTCTTATAGTTATTACCCGGAATGAAGTATTTCTTAAGATGAAGGAATCTCCGCTCGTAGAGGGTTCTTCTCAGGTTATACGAATTGGCGAAAGAGAACATTCCGTAATAGGAATTGATGATTGAAAGGATTTTTTGAAGGAACGCTAAATCCGGTTTCACCGGCACAATCAGATCTTTTTTCAGGTATCGTTTCGATATTTTAAGATTCGGAGGAGGGTCGGATACTGGAAAGATGTCCGGCCTGATTAGATGATTGAAAAAATACAATTTTCTTTTGAAAGATCTGATCGTTCTTTTCCTAACCAGGATATATTTTTTTCTGACTATGTATCCCAGGAAATCGATTCCTTTCGACGTTTCGCGGATGAATGTTTTCTTATGATGAAGCGAAAGCTTTAATTTGTCTTCCAGGAATTTTTGGATTTCTTTTTGCCGTTTCGACAGGGTTTCCCTGTCTTTTCCCAAGATGACGAAATCATCGACATAGCGGATATATTGTTTTATCCTCAATCCGTGTTTTATAAATCGGTCCAGTTCGTTCAGGTATACGTTGGCGAAGAACTGCGAGGTCAGGCTTCCGATGGGAAGACCTTTATTTTTCGGAGTATAAAACAGGGACTTTTCCCTGGGAACGGAAAGAAGGAGCTTCTTGTCTCCCGTGAAGCGGGGAAGGGGGCTGATCGGATTCTGGAAGATTATCTTTTTCGAGACATTCAAGACGGATATTTTTTCGTCCGTTTCCATTTCTTCTATCGCTTGGACATGGCTCGAAAAGATCTTCCAGAGGATGTTTTTGTCTATCGAAGGGAAAAACGACTTAATGTCTCCTTTGAGGCAGTATCGGTTTTCTCCGCCCAGGAATTTCCTCAATTTCTTTATCGCTCCGTGGGTTCCCTTGTTCTTCCTGTTCGAATAGCAGTCGGAGATGAACTTTTTGTCGATGAATTTTTCGACCCGGTCCACCACGAGATGGTGGATGACGCGGTCTTTATAGTCGGGCGCGAATATCTCCCTTATTTTCGGGTCCTTGACCACGAAGCACGACAGGGGTAGGGGATTATAGCCATTGCTTTGAAGAGCCGAAGATAATTCTTCCGCAATCGTTGGCAGTTCCAGAAAGCAGGATTTCTTCTGACTGGTGTTCCTGGTCTTCTTGACGGCTTTTAAGATATTCTCCTTCAAAAGGGGAGTCCGCATGGGTTGTTTGCCTTAAGGAAAAGGATTTGTTAAAATTAAACAATGAAAAGAAGAGTTTTTATCTCGATTGCGGCGATAATTGCTTTACTATCGTTGATTATATTCGCCAAAGGAATCGTTTGTAAAGAAAATCCTTCGGCTCACAATGGCCAAGCGGTCCGATCCGACTGTTTTTCGAGCAAGGAAATGACAGTCAGGGGAAACTCCATGAGCCCTTTCTTTGATTCGGGAGATGTTGTTAATGCCATGTTCGGCTACTATGACTGCAACCCCGTCCAAAGGAACGATGTAGTGCTTTTTAGATATTCAGGAAATGAAAACCTTTTGATAAAGTTCGTCAAAGGAGTTCCCGGAGACAGATGGTGGCTGGAGAAGACGGACGAAGGGCGGAATATAATCGTTAACGGAAGTCCAGTCCTGAATTCAGAAGGAAAGCCATATCTCATTGCCGAAAGCTCTGTTGGAATATTGGAAATTTACATTAAAGATTATCCGGTAATTCCCGAAGAAACATATCTGCTCCTGGGAGACGGATTGAATGGCTCCCTGGACAGCACTCATTTCGGTCTGGTCGGAAAAAAAGATATTCTGGCCAAGGTTTTTTAATCCGATACTGCCCTTGACAATTAGGGCTATTTTATGAAATAATGATAATCAAATAACGAAATTATTATAAATTTAGATAAATGATTATCAGAATTTTACAAAAAAAGATAGAAGAAGAGATTTTTAAGGGAAAAATAGTCATAATATACGGAGCCAGGCAGGTCGGTAAAACGACCCTGGTCAAGCAAATCCTGGAAAAATACGGTAAAGACGGCGCATATTTCAACTGCGAAGTTCTTTCGGTTCAAGAAGCTCTGTCCGGTCCCGAACCGAAAAGGATAAAGGATTTTCTTGGCGATTCCAAGCTGATAGTCCTGGACGAGGCCCAGAGGATAGCGAACATAGGGCTGATATTGAAGGTTCTGATAGATGAATATCCCGGACTGCAGATTATCGCCACAGGATCTTCCAGCTTCGATCTGGCCAATAAGATAAACGAACCGCTTACGGGCAGGGCAACCATATTCAAGCTTTTCCCTTTTTCTCTTGAGGAGATAAAGGGGGGAAGCGGATTGATAAGGGTCGAAGAGTCCCTGGACAGGATATTGAGGTTCGGCTCCTATCCGGAAATTTTTATTTCCGGAGAGGAAAGAGCCAGGGAAAGGCTCGAACAGATGGTTTCCAATTATCTGTTTAAGGATGTTTTGATTTTCGAGGGGGTCAAGAAATCGGGCGTTATCGTAAAATTGCTCCAATCTTTGGCTCTGCAGATAGGGCATGAGGTTTCGTATTCCGAACTGGCGGGCAAGCTTGGCATAAACAGAATTACCGTAGAAAAATACATAGACATCTTAGAGCAGTGCTTCATAGTTTTCAGATTGAATTCTTTCAGCAGGAATCTGAGGAACGAACTTTCCAAATCGGTTAAGGTTTATTTTTTCGATTTGGGGATAAGGAACGCCCTGATAAACAACTTCAACCCTTTGGAGAGTAGGAGCGACGCAGGCCAAATTTGGGAGAACTTCTGCATTGCGGAAAGATTGAAGCATAACCATTATAGGGGCGTATACAGCAATATGTATTTTTGGAGGACGTACAGCCAGAAGGAGATAGATTACATAGAGGAGAGGGACGGGAAGCTTTTCGCTTACGAATTCAAGCTGGCCGGAGAGAAAGAGAAGAAACCCGCGACTTTTTTGGAGGCATATAAAAATTCCGAGTTCGAAACGGTAAGCAGGAAAAATTATTCCGGGTTTTTGATACAGCAATAATGATCCGAGCTTAATCATTTTTGCTTCAAATTATTAAATAATCAAAAACCGCCTGAAAGCGGGTTGTTGTCATAAGGTTCGGGAAATATATTCATACCTCCCATAAAGAAGTGTTTTTTGCCAGGCCTATAGAGGTCTGGTTTTTTCATTGTCCCGCAAAGCGAGGACTAATTCGAATAAAGAAATAAAAATCACCTCCGAGGCGAATTCTTGCATAATATTTTTGTTTTGGCAAGTTGTTCATGGGAGGTAAAGATCATTTTACCTCCCAGTCATGCATTTACGAACCATCCGCAAATTGGTTCATTTTTCCTTTAGCCGACAAATTGAGGCGATGGTCTGGCATCGGGTCCTTGTACAGTCAAGCGGATACCGGGCAGGAACAGCAACACATTTTTGCCTTTACCTCCTGGTACGAACGTACCGATTCCAATATTATCATCTGTTCTGTGAAATCGCAATGGTTTAATATTGTGCGACATTTAATAAGGGATGTCCGGAAGGGGAAGAGGCGAGTCAGTTTTTCAGGTCTTTGCCCGAGTGGAACTGTCGGTGGACGTCCCTCAGACGCTTATTGGTCACATGGGTGTATATCTGGGTCGTGGCTATGTTTTTGTGGCCAAGGAATTCCTGAATCGTCCTTAAATCGACTCCTTGGCCGAGGAGATCCGTGGCATAGCTGTGCCTCAATGTGTGCGGGGTGGTGAAGAAAGGGATATTGGCCAGGGTAGTATACTTCTTGACTATCCTTTCTATAGAGCGGGCCGTTAAACGGGCGTCGGAAGAGTCCTTGGCCCTGTAATGGATGAAGAGGGCTTTATCATCATCATCGCGCGTCTTGAGGTACTTTTTGACCCAATCAAGGGCCCGTTCGGAGAAGTATACGGTCCTGGGGTGCTTGCCTTTGCCGATGATGCCCAGTTCGAGGTCTTTCTTATCACTCAAGGCCTTGAACTGCTCCCGGTTCAAAGCCACCAGCTCGGCTATCCTTAACCCGGTCGAAAAGAAGCTCTCGAGGATGGCCCGGTCGCGGAGCCCGTCGGTCTTGAGGACGTTGGGGGCGAGGAGGAGTTTTTCTATCTGGTCCAAGGTCAGGAACTTTACCGTCTTTTCTTTTTTAGCATCCTTGGGCAGCTGGATCTTGTTCGCCGGCAGAGAGATGATATCCTTATCGGTGAAGAAGCTCAAAAGGGCCCTTAAGGCGATGAGGTAATAGTTCTGGGTCAGCTTGCTCAAAGGAGTGCCTCTGCTCGGATCCTTGAACCTGGCTAGAAACAACCTGTAGTTCCAGACGTCTTCCGGAGTCAGGTCGTGCGGCAGCATATTTTCTTTTCCCGTCGCTTTGAGCCAGTCGGTGAACTTCTTCAGATACCGGCTATAGTTCTTCTGGGTATTGTCGGACAGTCCTTTTTCGATCTCGCAGTAGTCGAGGAAGTCCGGGACCTGTTTTATGATCGGTTTGTTTGATTTCTGCATAGGGTATTTATCATTATTATTGTAGAAACGTAAATTAGGGCTTCGGTGTAAAACATTGATTCATTGTTAAACATTTATTTTTATATTTTAGAAAAAAATTTTCACAAAAATATTTTTAGGGAATTAAGAGACGATATCTTTATCGAATGATTTCTATAAACGCATTTTAAAGGGTCCGTTTTTAAGCCAAAAAGGTGTAAAACAGGCAGATATATGTAACACGCTATTTCAAACCCCCTATAACGTCGCTTAACCTACATTGTCCGACGTTTATGATTTAATAATATATCAGGGTGTTAGCCCTGTCAAGCACTATTCCCTGCGCTCAATGGGAGATTTTTAGAGAGAGGAGAAAAACATTTAAGATGTTGCTCTCCTCTCTACCTGCACGTTCGGGAAATCCGGAACCGGATCCCAGTTCATGACTCCATCCGTGATGATCTGTCCAATGTTGGACATTCCCGCCCCGGTGGCCAATGATATGGCCTTAGGGATGTTTCCTGCCCTTACGAGATCGTCAATCTCATCTTTAGGGTGCATTTATTCTGCCCCCAGATATACGACCTCATCCCTGAATCGGGCCGGATCAGTCATGATTTCCCTGCAAGGGACTGGTTCAACACGCTGTGCATTTGAGGGCTGTCGTCCCCCCTTAAAGAACTGCTCTTTTCCTGTCATTGGCTACATTATAGAATAAGGGGTTATTTATGTCAAGTATGCGTAGGTGAATTCTAGTTTGAAGCGCAATACTTGGAGAAACCAAAAAGCCATTGTTTTTAGGATATAATGCAGTTGATAAGAAAACATAACCTAAAACACAATGGCGTATCATCATTTTAGCATAGAAGAGAGATTCAAAATACAGGCCTGGATAGAGCTTAGCCTCAGTAAGGCGGAAATGGCGAGGAGACTAGATAAAGACTATTCTGCCGTATTCAGAGAAATCAAGAACAATTCATATGAGAACGGAATATACAAGGCTCTCCATGCCGCTTCCCTTGTCCGGAAACGAAGAAAGGAAGGCAAGCAGAAATCAAAAAAGCTTCTCTGTGATAATGAATTGAAAGAAGCTCTGATTAAGGGACTGAAAAAGAAAAAATCTCCTGATCAGATCATGGGAGAAAGAAGAGTAATCGGAAAAAGCTTTGTTTCAATTGAAACAGTGTATTCCTTCATCTATTCGGAAGAAAAACATCTGATTCTTTTCTTGAGGCAGAAAAAGGGAAAATACAGGAGAAGGCATGGAACCAAGAATCGCGCCATTGCCCGTGAATTGATGAAAAAGCGCCGTATTAATGAGAGGCCCGAGGAAATCAATGAAAGGACGGTAATGGGCCACTGGGAAGGAGATACGGTTGTCGGAAAGGATAAGCAGAACGGGGTGGCCACATATGTCGAGAGGGTTTCCGGATACGCAAGGGGGATAAAGCTTGAGAGAATGAAGGCGGAAGAGTTAAAAGAGAAAACGATAAGGTCTTTTTCCTTGATTCCTAAAAAGAAAAGAAAATCCGTCACATATGACAACGGATCTGAGTTTGCCGAATACGAGATGATTGAAAAAGAAACAGGGATGACAGTTTTCTTTGCTAATCCGTATCATTCTTGGGAAAGAGGAAGCAATGAAAACTGGAATGGATTGCTAAGGCAATACTTTCCAAAGAGAACTGATTTTGATACAGTATCACAAAAGGAAATTGACAGAGCGGTGAGAGAGATAAATAATCGCCCCAGGAAGAGATTAAATTACCTCACCCCCTATCAAGTTTTCATTAAAGAAATGAATCCTAAAGACTATTGCACTTCAAGTTAGAATCTACCGTAAAAAAGAGAAAAACCCTATAAAAAATTTTAATGGGTTTGTACGAAAATTGCTTTGGTCCCTTGGACCTTTTTTTGTCCGAAGATTTCCAGCGTCACTGGTTTGTGGCAGTGTGGGCACAGCCATCCTTCGGTCGTATTCGACGGGAATTGGTGCTCATAGACGGTCTTGTGGCAATGATTGCACAATCCCCTGTTTATAAGGTTCTTGTAGCCCTGCTCTTCCGCGCAGATATATCGGTCCTCGCCCACATATATCGGAACGAAAACATATTCTTTCGGAAGATTCCTTGCGAACAAAGGCGATCCTATCGGCATCATCCTTTCCATCGGACATTCGGCAATGGGATAGTTTTTCCCTCCTTCAAGGACGCACTCTCCGAATGATCCGCACTGGAAGCAGCCGTTTTCCCTTTTTGCGAGACCGCAGAAAGGAAGGTGGACTATGGGAGTCCTTTTGTCGATTACCACTTCCGGGAAGTTCTTCTGTAGTTCTATTATGGTCAATACCACGTCATATCCTTTGATGATGACGTAATCCTTGCCTTGTAAAGGAATTAATGGAATACGGAAAAAGAACATGTGAATCGTCTCCCCCATTGTTCAATGGGTTGACTATATCATAGAGAAAATTGTCCAAAAGTCAAATACTATTTCCCCTTCCTTCTTTGTCTCTCCGAATAGTCTCTTACAGCTTCTTCGAGTTCTTTTCCCCTGAATTCGGGAAAGTATTTTTTGGTAAAATAGTACTGGGAATAGGCTGTGTGCCACATCATGAAGCCGGCCGAGTTGTGGGGGTCGTTTTCAGTCCCCGTCCTGATGATCAGGTCTACCGGAGGGAGATCCTTGGTCCAGAGGTTTTCAATTATAGTTTTTTCATTGACCTCTCCCCTCTTTTCCTTTATCTTTTTAATACAGTCGATCATCTCGTCCGTGCCGTTGTATGCCATTAAGAAAGTCAAAAAATACTTATCGTAGTTTTTGGTTTTTTCGATTGCATTCTTTATCGCTTTTTTGAGGTCTTCGGGAAAATGCTTCTCCCACTCCCCTATTACCCGTATCCTTACCTTGTTTTTGTGTATCTTTTCCTCTTCGGCTATCTTCTCGAATTCATTTTTGAAGACCTTGAAGAGATAGCTTACTTCTGTCTTTGATCTCTTCAAAATGTTATCCAAAGAGCTCCCCCAGATGGTTAAGTATGGGATCTTCATTTCCAGGGATCCTTTAATCATGTCTTCCATGGCGGAACCCCCCTTTTCATGGCCGGAAAAAACGGCCAAACCCTTCTTTTTGGCCCATCTCCTGTTTCCGTCCGGGATTACCGCTACATGTGTTGGTATGTTCATCTCTGTTCTATCCTTAAAGGCTGTTTTTCCTGCGTTTTAGCGTATATATAGCCCAGCGAGAAAGCCAGGGTGACTACTAGGATCATGCACACAACGAGGACTATTTTGTCCTGGTTTTCTTTGACAAAATTCGTTATTTTTGTTAACATTTCAATGTTAATAATAACCGCCGGTTTAATACGTATATATTAGATTAAAATCGGCAAAGAGTCAAAATGGCAACAACCAAAGCCGCCGGTACAAGTCGTCTCGGCAGAGATTCACAACCTAAATACCTGGGAGTAAAGCTGTACGCCGGAGAGAAGGCCAAAGTTGGCTCGATCATCATCCGACAGAGGGGCTCCAAGTTCATCGCCGGAACAAATGTAAGGATGGGCAAGGACAACACCCTATACGCAGTCAAATCTGGAACGGTCTCCTTCAAGACACTGAAAAAGAAGAAGTTCGACGGTTCCCAGAGATTGGCCAAGGTGGTCAATGTGGATTAAAACAAACAAAGAAAAATCAGGGCTTAAGGCCCTGTTTTTTGTTTAAACTTTTAGGATAATAAAATAAGCATTGTAAAACATTAAAGAGTGATATAAAATTAAAGAAATATGGAATATAGCGACAAGAAAAAATATATCTCGATATTAATTATAGTGGTTTTGGTTGCGGCCAGCATTGCTGGATTTTATTTTGTTAGAAAAAAATTAACAATAGAACGGCAGAAAATTGAACTATTTGAAGCTGTAAAGAATAGCGACTTAGCGATGACGCAAGAATTAATCAAAAAAGGAGCAGATGTCAATATTAAAGATTATCATAATCAATCAATATTGGTTTATTCTCTGAGTCCAGACATTACTAAAGCGCTGATTGACGGAGGCGCCGATGTTAATGCGAATAGCGGAGGGATAACTCCCTTAATAGCCGCATCTCTTTTTGGACGCTTAAACATTGTTAGAGAATTAATTAATAACGGGGCGGATATCGACGAAAAAGATTCTGACCATGGTCAGACGGCGTTGATATCGGCATCTATTTTCGGTCAGCTTGATGTTGTTAGAGAGTTGATTAAAAACGGATCAAATCTTGAATCGATGGATTATTCAGGGCATACGGCATTAATGTGGGCATGCGAAGAAGGAAATATTGATGTCGTGAAAGCGCTGATTGACGGAGGCGCCGATGTTAATACCAAGAATGATTTTGGAAGTACGGCGCTAAATTATGCTTCTGGCGGCGGGGATAGAGCAGGATATCCCGAAATTATTAAATTCTTGAGAGATTCTGGAGCTGAATAAATTATTATATTTTTTAGTTCTTTTTTGTTCTTTTATAATTTTTGGGAGGTGTTTTATGTAGTAAGTTTCCGAATTTGTAAAGTCAGTGTACCGAAAGAAGAACACAAGCTCTGAAAGGATGTTGGGAATGAAATTAAGCAAGGTTGGCATAATTGCTGTGGTGCTCATAGCATGCATAGCAATTCCCGTTAGCGCATCTACTCCGCTAACGATAACGACGGCGAATCTATGGGAACTCAATAGTTATCCCGGATACGCCTATCATAACGGCGGGTACCTCTTATGGTCTTTTGGCCAGAGCCTCACAGCCACCAATATGCGTGCATGTGGGGACGATATCCAGTTCGCCGATAATTACGGTTATTACTGGGGCGAGTGCGTAAGCGCCGTTAAGGCCTTAAGCGGCAGTACGGTTGGAACAGCAAGCTGGATACAGGGAAGTCAGGTAACGAGCGGTGGAGTGTCTCAGGGGACTGCGATAGCTACATTTCCAGGAGGATCATATAGCGGACACGCAGCAATCTTTAAAGGATACACCTATAGCGGTAGCACCATAACTGGAGTTCAAGTCTGGGATCAGAACTGGACTTTAGATGGGTCTACCCTACACCTGTTCGGAACACACACCCTTTATCGTTCAGGATCGGGCGTTAACAACGCCGACAATTATTACGTAGTGCGTGTATAAACGCAGTGCGTACATTTAAAACGGGATTTCGTAAAGAAATCCCGTTTATTCTTACAGGCAAACCCGTCCCGGAGGTAAGGCGTTTTCAAAGTTTGATAGCCCGCCGAAGGGCAAGGGAGGGTCGCCTTACAAAAAGAACGCTAATTTAACCTTCTTTTTTTATGTTTTTCCACTTCGGTTATCTGCTTAATTTCGTTTATTTAAAAATTTTAATATATTCGCATGAAGACAATCTAACTCAAATAAACTGAATCTGAACCATTCACGGCCTATAGAATTAGTCTTATATTTTTTATGCAAGTAATTTTCTAGTAGGATGGCTTTATCTGTAGCGTAAAAATAATATGGCTCTAGCTCCTCTGCACTTCCAGTTTGTAAATTTTTAAAACGATGATAGAAGTCATTAGTGACACCTATTTTGTATTTATCAGTTCCACATATTTTAATTATATAAACACCATATCCTTTTTCTTTAGCTACGAAAAACATCACAGAATGAGGCACAATGCCTTCTCTGTATATTTTTCCGTCTTTTCTAACGACTCTTGCAGGGTATTCGCTAATAATTTCGAATCCCAAGTCTTTAAGCATATCTATTTGTGCATGATATGCTGGTTTTTTCTCGTATTTTTTTTCAACTGGACAAACTAAAGTCGCCTTAGCGTCTTCAGAATTATAACCTTCGAAATGGGCATGGAATGAAACCGCTACTTTTTTATTTTTTGCAATAATAAACCAATCCTCACCATGATCTCCTGTTTTGACCCAGAATAAATATTTTTTACTGATCATTATAGGAATAGGGAGCTTATGTGAGAAATATATTTTACTTCCCCGCCACCTTAATAAACTCCTTGAATAACGGATGCGGTATCAGCGGGCTTGATTTCAGTTCCGGGTGGAACTGAACCGCCACGAAGAAAGGATGATCCTTGAGCTCTATTATCTCCACCAGATTTTTCTTGGTGTTGATTCCTGAAACGACAAGGCCTTTCTTGACCAAGAGATCCCTGTAATCATTGTTCACCTCGTATCTGTGCCTGTGTCTTTCCGAAATGTCTTCCGCCTTGTATGCCTTGTAGGCAAAGGTTCCTTTTTTGACTTTGCAGTCCCAGGCGCCCAGACGCATCGTCCCTCCGTAATTGTGCTTCTTCATCAATTCCTTCTGTTCTTCCATCAGGTCAATCACGGGATTTGAAGCCTTTGAATCGAATTCACGGGAAGTCGCATCCTTTATCCCGCAGACGTGCCTTGCGAACTCTATCACGGCCAATTGCAGTCCCAAGCACAATCCAAGGAAAGGAATCTTGTTCTTCCTCAAGTATTCTATCGCCCTTATCTTCCCTTCCGTGCCTCTCGTTCCGAAGCCTCCGGGAACGATCACTCCGTCGAACTCCTTAAGCTTCTTAAGTTCTTTCTTGTCTCCCGTCTCGAACTTCTGGGCCGACAGCCAGTGTATCTCCGGAGTCCTGTTGTTCGCCCAGGCGGCGTGTTTGACCGCTTCCAATACTGAAATGTATGAATCGGTCAAAGAGAACTCGCCCGATTCGAAATACTTCCCCACTATCCCTATCTTCACCACAGGCTTCTCCTTCTTGATCGTATTGACGAGAGAAGTCCACTCTTTCATATCCTTCTTCTTCGCCCTCATATTAAGCTTCTTCAATATCCTGTCTCCCAGCCCTTCTTTCTCGAAATTCAGAGGTATCTCGTATATCGAATCAACATCGGGAGCGGAAATGACATCCTTGGGATCCAGATTGCAGAATATGGAAATCTTCCTCTTCCTGGGTTCGTCCAAAGGAACCGAAGCCCTTCCTAAGATGAAGTCCGGCTGTATACCCGCTTCGTTCAATAATCTGGCCGAGGTCTGGGACGGCTTCGTTTTCATCTCCCCGATTATCTTCAAAGTCGGAAGATAGGTGACCAAGGCGAAAAGAACTTTCTTGGGGTATTTGAGCTTCATCATCCTGGCTGCTTCCAGAAAGAGAAGGTTCTGGTATTCCCCCACCGTTCCTCCTATTTCGATCATCACAAAATCGGCCTTGTCCTTCCTGGCCACTTTTTCAATCCTTGAAATGACTTCGTTGGGTATATCCGGAACCACTTCCACACACCTGCCTTTGAATTCGAGGTTCCTCTCCTTCTGGATCACGGCCTGGTAAACTCTGCCCGTGGTCATGTAGTTGTCGGTCGAAAGGCTTATATCCAAAAACCTTTCGTAGTTCCCTACGTCCTGGTCGCATTCCGTCCCGTCATCGGTCACGAAAGTCTCTCCGTGCTCAATGGGGTTCATGGTTCCGGCGTCGACATTGATATACGGGTCGATCTTTATCGCCGAGACCTTGAATCCCTTGCCCTGGAGTATCTTCCCTATAGACGAGGTGGCTGCACCCTTCCCTACGCTCGACATCACTCCTCCCGCTACGAAAATGTAATTTGCCATTTTTATCAGTAATTAAAAAAGAAGAGAAAGCTACTCTTCTTTTCCCGTTATTATTATCTTTATTTCCGCTTCCAGATTGTGGTCGAACTTGAGCTTGACCGGGAATTCCCCGGTTTCCTTCAAGGGGGACTTCAAGTCAACCTGTTCCTTCGATACGCTGAATCCCATTTCCTTAAGATGGTCCGAAATCTTCTGCTTGTTCACCGATTCGAACAGCTGGCCTTCTTTCCCGGCCTTGACTAAGATCTCCACCTCCGTCCCGTCGAGCTTGGAAGCCGTCTTTTCAGTTTCCTTAAGCTCTGTTTCAGCCCTTTCTAAATCCAGCTTCTTCTTGGCTTCAAGGTTCTTCAAAGAATCCTCGTCCGCCGCTACAGCGAGCCCTTTGGGGATGAGAAAGTTCCTGGCGAATCCGCTCGAAACCTCCTTGACGTCGTTTTTCCTTCCCGTATTGGGAACATCCCTTAAAAGTATGACTTTCATACACTCTATTTTAGTATCTTTTCTATTTCTTGCAAGGCCCGTTCAAACTGGGGGTCTTTTCCGTTATCATAGTCCTCGGCGGTCAATTCAACCTCTATATCCGGGGTTATTCCGGTGTCCTGGATCCTCACTCCCGAAGGGGTGTACCATTTGGCCACGGTCACCTTCAAGCTTGAGCCGTCTTCAAAGTCGAGTATCTTCTGGACCGTTCCTTTTCCGAAAGATGTCTGGCCGATCAACAGCGCTCCCCTGTCGTCTTTCAATGCTCCGGCCAGAATCTCCGAAGCCGAAGCGCTTCCTTCGTTGATCAAAACGACCAAAGGAATCGAAGCGAAGTTGGAAGGCCCGTTTGATTTTATCTCCATTTTGGTTCCGTCCCTGTCCTGTTCTGACAAAACCACATCTCCCACTTTCAGGAACCAGCCGGCGATATCGGTCGCCTGATTGACCAGCCCTCCGGGATTGTTCCTCATGTCAAGGATTATTCCCGAGACGTTCTCGTTCAGTATTTGGAAAGCGGCGCTTTTGAATTCCTGATAGGCGCTGTCGGAGAACTCGAAAAGGGTGATGTGGGCGATCTTCTTTCCGTCCGCTGTCGTCTTTATCTCCATCTCCATCGGAGGAACCTTGATCAGGTCTCTCACCATCTCCACATCCTTTGTTCCGTCATCTCCCTTCCTTGTTATTGTCAAAGTTACCTTGGTCCCTTTGGGTCCTCTGATCATATCTACCACCTCGTCAATGGAAAGGTCGGCGGTGGGCGTCTTGTCCACAGCTAATATAAGGTCTCCGGGCTTCAGTCCGGCTCTTTCGGCCGGAGTGCCTTTGATCGGAGAAACAGCCGTTATCCTGTCGTTCTTGACTCCCAATTGGAGGCCGATGCCTTCGAAGCTTCCGGAAAGGTCATCGTTGAGCTTCTTGGCTTCTTCGGGATCGAAAAATTCTGTGTACGGATCCCCTATGGCTTCAACCATGCCCGAAACGGCTCCGTACGTCATCTTGGTTTTGTCTATTTTGTCCGGATCGACGTAGTTGACCGTGACCTGGTCCCAGGCTTTCTTCAGGAGCGAGAAATCCACTCCGTCGATGCTGTATGCCATCTTGTAGTACTGCTGGAAGACGATCTCGTGGAAATAGAATCCGCAGAAGAATGATACTCCTATCGCTATCGCGCAGACGATGTTCTTGGTTTGGTTTTGCATGAGTTTAAGTTGTTATCCAATACATACAGATTACCATATTTTATTAATTGCAACAATGTTGATTTTAGGATAAAAAAAGTGAGTAGTTTTCACTCTCACATTGCTGGCTTAATCCCAGTCATCCTGGATGTTTCTGAGTCTTCTCCAGGCGTCTCTGCGATACTCTTCGCTCGGGCTGTACTCAGCCAGGCCGCAGAGGCATAGCCGGTGCATCCTTTTTCCCGGTCCGCTCACGAGCCTGTCGCCAATAGGTCTGTTGGCAAGCTCTTTGAGTTCTTCCGGGGAGACGAGGATCCAGGATTCACCTTCTCCGGGCGGATTAAGAATGAATCCCACGGCGATTCCGAATGCCCAGTCTTTGCCTCCGGAAATTACAGCCGGATGCATTGCTGGCATGTAGCCGAGTTGCGTGGTGTCGATGGTTATGTCTCCAAGCTCTTCGCGGATTTCCCGCAGGAGTTCCTGAAAGATAACCCTTTCGTCCTTGGCAGCGTTTACGGCTTCTTCCTCGGCTCCTCCGCCTGGCAGATCCCAGTCTCCGGGCAGAGACTCGTCTTTTCCTCTTCTCTTTACAAGCAGCTTTCCGCTGCATGGGTCAAACAGATAAGCGAATAACCCAATTGTCGGTTTAATGGTAGGCGTTTTTATCACCTCTGCTTATGTTATAATACATTTTTATTTATTTGTCAAAAAATCTGTGGGCGAGTTCAATATCTCCCTTGAATAAAAAAAACGACCCGGACCGTTTTCAAAGCAGATCGAAGTGTTTCGACAGATACCCCTTTATCTCTCTCAGGGTTCCTTTTTCCGCCTCGCCGATCTTGTTGATGAAGCGGGAGCGGTCGAAAGAAGCTATATCGAAAACCTTGATTACCGAATCGAACTTGAGCCGGTTTGACGCATCGGCCCTAACGACGATGTCGTCTTCGACCTTGTTGTCCAGATTGGAGGTCAAGGGTAGGACGGTGACGAGATTGCTCTTCCTCAGCTGCTTATCCGATTCGATTACTATCGCTGGCCTTTTTCCCTGGTATTCATGTCCCGAGCCGGGATTGAAATTGACGAGGAAATATTGTCCGTACCCTATATTCATAGGTTTTCGTAATAATCGACTTCTTCTTTGGATATATCTCCCAGGTCTTTGAGGATATCGGAATACGAAGCGTTTTTCATAGCAGTCATTTCGTCCGGTTTCTTCATAACATCGACGACCTTTCCGCAAACGAGATAGCTGTCGCCATCATTCTCGCTTATATATATCGGTGGGAAATCGCGGCTTGATTCGGACAGAAGGATTATCCGGGCGTTCTTTTTGTCGAATAAAATCTTTTTGATGTTGGCCGCTCCGTCTATAATTGAAACGACGCAATCGCCGTTCCTGACAGTTTCTTTCTTGTCGATGATCACATAGTCGCCGTTTTCGATATTTTTTCCGTTAATCGAAGCTCTGTTCATCGAATCGCCTACGGCTTTCAGGACAAAGACTTCATCGATCCTGCCGATCAAATCTTTTTTTAGCAGTCCCCGGGACAGTTTCAGATATCCCTCAATCCTTTCGTCTGCGAATATGAGAGCCTGGCCGCAATTGGCCGAGCCCAGTATCGGCAAAGAAATCAGGCCCGATTTCCCGGCGCCCGTTCCGGCCTTCTTTATCTTCCCGTCCGGGCTTACGCTCAAAAGACCCTTTCCCACCAATTGGCCTATATGGTGCTTTATCTTCTGGGGGCTTCCCGGTTCGCCGATGAGTTCGCCGATCTTTCTCAGTGTCAATGCCGACAGGTCGCGACTCCCGGCCAGATTTATGATTTTTTCTTGTACGAGATGCATATTGACTATATTGTAGCAGTTGGTTGACAGCTGTCAAGTTTATTTAATCCTTGACGGGATTCCGATCAGGTAGTTCCACCTATAGTCGACAATCTTAACTTCAACCCTCTCCTCTATCTTCCCTTTATCCAGAACCACGGCCCGACCCGAATCGGTTCTGGCCAGGCATTTCCCTTTCCTCTTCTCGATAATCAAAACTTTTAATTTCTTTCCTTTGTATTTCTTGTTCTTCTCCAGATTGTATTTCTCGAACAGTTCGGAAACGATCCTCGACCTGTCCTTCTTTATCCTGTCCGGCAGGTCTTTCAGATTGGAATCGGGAGTCCCCTTCCTTTTGGAAAACTTGAAGATATGCAATACTTCCGGCTTCACCTTCTTTATCAATGCGACCGTTCTCTTGAACGACTCTTCCGTTTCCAATGGATGCCCCACGATTATATCCGTGGCGATGATGCTTTCCTTGAATTCTCTCCTGAAAGCGGAAACAATCTCAAGGAAATCAGAAATGGAATATCCCCTATTCATCTTTTTCAACAGTTCGTCGTCTCCGGACTGCAAAGGCAGGTGGATGAACTTATACAGCTTATCCGACTTATACGCTGACAACAGCCCTTTCAATATTTTTTTTGCATGTCCCGGGTTCATCATTCCCAGTTTCACCCTGAAATCACCTTCTATTCGAGAAATGTCCTCCAACAATCCGGGGAGATCCTGTTTACCTTTGTCCATACCGTATACAGCCAGGTCTTGGGATGTAAGCTGGATTTCCTTGAACTCGGAAGAAAGAGCCCCTTCGATTTCTTTAACTATGTTTTTCCTTTCGAAAGAATTCAATCTCTTCCTTGCGAACCTGGTTATGCAATAGGAACAGGAGCCGAGGCACCCTTCGGCTATGGAGACGATGGCCGAGCAGGTATCCTTATCCGTCCTCTTCTTTCCCGAACACAGTTCCGCCTTGTCAGCAACCTCGTTACCTATGATCACCTCCTTCTTCCCTTTCAATACCTTTTCCGCCAACTCCCCGATCGAAGAAATATTGGTCGGTCCGATGAGCCCGTCGGCTATTTCCCGGCACGCTTCGAAAGAAATAAGAGGAAGGCATCCGGAGATGATGACCTTCTTTCCTTTTTCCTTGAGAGCGGCAGCTTCTTTCAATATCTTCCTTTCCGTCTTCTCGACCACCCCGCAGGAATTGAGGATGAACAAATCAGCTTCCTTTTCGGAAGCCTCCTTGAAATCGGACGACAATATTCCCCTCATCAGCTCGGAATCGGCTCGGTTCATCTTGCAGCCGTATGTTTTGAGGCAGAACTTCATGAGCGGGATACCAGAATCGGACTGGCGCCCTCTGCTTGGGAAGCAGACGTACTGCCACTATACTAATCCCGCCTACAAAGCAATATTAGTCCATTTCTCTCTTTTTATCAACAGGAAGGTGTAACAAAAAAGGGACAAATGTATTATAATAAGTGTATGGATGAGGACAAGATAAAAGAGCTGGTCTTAAGGGCCCAAGAAAAGGACAAGGAGGCGTTTTCCGAACTGTTTGATTTGTATTACGACCGCATATTGAACTATGTCTGGAGGAGAACCCTTGATCCCGATTCATCTAAAGACATATTGAGCAATGTTTTCTTGAAGGTTTTAAAGAGTCTGGATAGTTTCGAATGGAGGGGCGGCCCTTTTTCCTTCACCGCCTGGATATTCAGGATAGCTTCGAATGAGGTCAACCAGTATTTCAGGCAGAGCAGGTATTATTCCGAACTGTCCTTCGACCCCGGAGACGACAATAAGGCGGTCGAAGAGATTGAGATGAAGATGGACAAAGACAAGCACCTCCTCGTCTTGAACAAGGCGATCAGGCAATTGAAGCCCGTCTACCAGGAGATCATCAATCTGAGGTATTTCGAAGAGCTTTCGTATACCGAGATATCGGAGATAATGAAGAAGAACGAATCGACTGTAAGGGTATACTGCCAGAGAGCCAGAGAAGACCTGGAGAAGATATTGAGGCAGGACGCATTTAAATTCTTGGAAAACTATGACTTTTGAAGAACTGTTCAAAAAAGCGGAGATGGAGATAAGGATGGACGGGCATAAGGACAAGCTCAGATCCGCCCTCCTTGAAAACGATTTTTTCTCGGAAGAGAAGGAGGTTTGGGATTGGAAGGTTTTCGCCCCTTCCCTCGCCCTTTCCCTCGTATTAGTGGCGTTCTCCTTCAACCTTTCCTTCACCGGAGGAGAAGTTAAGAATTCGCCAGTCCCCTCTTTCTATTCGGTGATGTCAAACAACAAAAACGTTAGCCCCGCTACAGAAAGCGCCGGGGGCGGCAACGCTTTGCAAATGGTCGATAATGATTCAAAGACGGTCTTCTACTTCAACGAGAGGAACGTCTTAGTTCATTCAGAAGTGGTTAATATAAGATAATAATATATAAACATATGAAAATAATGGAAAACAAATTTTTTCAGGGGTTGATATATATCCTCATGGTAGTCGTCATCTTCTACTTCCTGGCTTCGATAAACGAGAAGACAAAAGCCAGCGAGACAGATGTCATCAGCGTAACGGGCACAGGAGAAATATACGTCACTCCGGACATAGGGCTGATCAACGTATCTGTCCAGACACAGAATAAGAATGTTTCGGTGGCGAGCACGGACAACAACGAGAAGATGAATGCAATCATCACCTACCTCAAGAGCAGCGGAGTCGAGGAGAAAGATATAAAGACGACTTCTTTCAGCATCTATCCCGTCTATTCATGGGAAGACAAGACCGGAAAGAGGAGTCTAGATACGTACGAAGTCAACCAGGTTCTGGAAGTTAAGATCAGGGATCTGTCCAAGGTCGGAGACATCATCTCCAAATCGACCGAACTGGGAGCCAACAACGTCAGCAGCCTTTCTTTCACCGTAGATGACGACGAGAAGGTAAAGGAGCAGGCCAAGGAAGAGGCTATAAAGAATGCCAAGGAGAAAGCCAAGTCTTTGGAAAAGGCTCTGGGAGTCCACCTGGTCAAGATAGTCAATTTCTCCGAAAGAACCAGTTACCCTGTTTACGACAGCTACTACAAGTCAGCTTCGGGAATGGGAGGAATAGAGCTCAGTTCTTCCGTTGCCCCGACCATCCAGACGGGACAGAACAAGGTCACTTCGACCGTAACGATAACATACTCGGTTAGATAGTTTTAATAAAGCAAAAGCTCGGCTCAGCGCCGAGTTTTTTGTTATAAAAAAAGAGGCTATGAAATCAATCATAGCTTCATCAATCATAGCTTCAATGTCTTCGGCGCAGAACTATCCACACTACAACGATAATCCCGATTAGGGCGACTAACGCTCCGAATCCCGGAGCTGGGTGGGCTACTGTAACAACAGCAACAGTAGCCGTTGCGCCAGCAATCATCTTTTCACCTCCCTGGGCGGAGCCGGTTTGCTGAATCCGCAGCTCAAACAGACGAGGGTTGTGCAGGTGTCGTCTCCGTAGACGAAGAAGTCGCCGCACTTGCAACGATACGTGTCATTGAGTTTTTTGAGCA
>Ga0265297_10004588_pt1 | contig 22282 bp, 23 predicted proteins | sample Munlanlwell13791_FD_192502 | JGI IMG/M metagenome (GOLD analysis project Ga0265297, IMG submission 192502) | Leachate microbial communities from a municipal landfill in Southern Ontario, Canada - Leachate well 137-91 | ecosystem: Engineered > Solid waste > Landfill > Unclassified | place... | reverse complement strand
CATATTGGGCAATCATCAAAATATTGGACAGGTAATGATTTGGTTATATCAGCCTAATATAGTTAATAGTTATTAGTTAGTGGTTTTAGTTTATAGTTTTCGGTTTAACCCTTAACTAAACAACTATAACTATTAACCAAAAACTATAAACCATTAAATGGTTATATGAAATATATTCTAAAAATTTATACTATTTTATTAATCATCGGAATGCTTTTCTTTTTTGGTTGGCTGATTTATAAAAATTTGGTGGTTACGGGAAAACTTTTTTTGGTCAATGATTTTTGCAATGAATCTCAGGTTATTTCTAATCTTTATCCGGAGAATAGGGTGGGGGGCGTAGAAAAAGAAAATGATATTTGCTCTCAGCGCATTTTTACCGAGCCGGTTTATTTTAAAGTGAAAATTTCACGCACTTTTTCCAAAGCGAAAATTAAAGTTGTTTATGAAGATGAAAGACAATCGCTTGTTCAACTGGGTTTGATGAAAAGAAAAATAACTCCTCTTGATTGGCGATTTGATTTGCAATCAACCGAAGATCAAATTATCAATCATATTTCAAAAGATAATTTGGAAGAGCAGAGCGCGGAATTTTCCGTCGGCCTGGATGATATCACGGATCATTCTTTGGAATTTATTATTTCCGTGCCCGGTCTGACTGATGGCCGCCATCAAATTAAAATCAGAAGAATAGAAGTTGAATTGAGCCGCTCAACTCAAGATTGGAAAACTATTTTTGCGGACTTGAAAAATTATTTGCTTAGAAAAATAAATGAATAAATTTTAAAATGAATATATTATTTAAAAAAATTATTGGTATTGCTTATTATTTTTTACGCAATACTTTTATAATTACCGGCATATGTTTTTTATTGCTCATAATCGCCGAAGATCTCCAACCGGGCTTTTTTTCGTTTTGGTTTGACATAAAGGGCTTAACCATCGGAGTAATAGTCAGCGGCGTTTTAGCTCTGTTTACATCTCAATTTATTACTGATAAAATATAGTTATAACAAGTGCCGCGAAATTTGCTATAAATATTTAACATTATAATATGAATATTTTACTCATTGTTTTAATAATAGTTTTTATCGGCGGATTTATCGGCTTGATTGTTTTTTTAAACAAGCGTTTCGGGGCAGGGAAGGGTGATCAGAGTTTTTTATTGATTCAAAATCAGATTAATGAATTGAATAAAACCATAGACAATAAACTTGGCCAATCAAATCAGATTCTACAGCAGCAGTTCAGTCAAAGCGCTCAAATTATCAGAGAAGTTACAGAGCATTTGACCAAATTGGATGAAACCAATAAGCAGGTTATAAATTTTACCGAACAATTGCAGAGTTTGCAGGACATTTTAAAAAATCCCAAACAAAGAGGAATTCTCGGCGAGTATTATTTGGAAACGCTTTTGAAAAATATTTTGCCGCCTGGAAGCTATCAGATGCAATATAAGCTGGGGACTGATGAAAACGGCAAAGAACTCATACCGGATGCGGTGGTTTTTGTAAAAGATAAAATTATTCCAATTGATTCAAAATTCAGCTTGGAAAATTACAATAAAATAATTGAACAAAAAGATCCTGCGGAAAAAGAAAAACTTGAAAAAAATTTCGTGAATGATTTGAAAAATAGAATTACAGAGACGTCAAAATATATTCAGCCGGCAAAAGGAACAATGGATTTCGCTTTTATGTTTATTCCTCACGAAGCTATTTATTATGATTTGCTTATAAATAAAATTGGCGCGCTTAAGGATGAAACGGAAAACCTGATTCAGAGAGCAGCGTCAAAATATCACGTGATTATTGTTTCACCGACAAGTTTTCTTGCTTATTTGCAAACCGTTTTACAAGGTTTGCGGGCGCTTAAAATTGAAGAATCAATTAAGGGGATTATTAAAAATATTGGAGACGTCAGCAAGCATCTTTTAAGCTATGAAGAATATATGAAAAAATTGGGCAATAATCTCGGGACGACGGTTGGCATGTATAATCAGGCATATAAAGAATTTAAAAAAATTGACAAAGATATAACGAAAATTGCCGGAGGAAAAAGCGGTGTTGACCCGCTTGAATTGGAAAAACCGAGTAATGACTAAAAATTTTATTATTCAACATGAAAAATAAAAAATTTTTTGAAGCTATTGCTGTTTTAATCGGCACGATCGTCGGAGCGGGAATTTTCGGCTTGCCTTATGCTTTTAATAAATCGGGCTTTATGGTAGGCCTTTTTTATTTAATTATTTTAGGCGGAGTATTTTTAATAACCAGTTTTTGTTACGGCGAGATAGTTTTACGCACCAAAGATCAACTGGAAATGTCAGGTTATACGGAACGTTATTTGGGCAAAAAAGGCAAAGTTGTAATGACTATTTCTTTAATTTTTGGAATTTACGCCGCCTTGGTGGCTTATATTATCGGCGTCGGTCAATTCTTGCAAGCAATTTTGGGTCCGATTTTGGGAGGCAGTCAATTTTTTTGGTCTCTGATTTTTTGGGCTTGCGTCAGCTTGATTGTTTTGAAAGGTATTGGCATTGTCAGTAAAATGGAATTATTCATGACTTGCGGTCTCATTTTCATCGCTTTATTTATTTTTATTTTCAGTTTTCCTTATATTCATCTTGATAATCTCAAAACATTTCATCCAACGAATTTATTTTTTCCTTACGGCATAGTTTTATTCGCTTTAGGCGGAGCAACCGCCATTCCGACAATGCGCCGTTTGCTTAATGAAAAAGCCAAATGGCTGAAACCAACTATATTTTTGGGCCATCTTATTCCGATTATCGTTTATATTATTTTTACTTTTGCCGTGATCGGGGTATGCGGAAAAGATACTTCCGAGACTGCCATTCTTGGACTGGCTGCCAAAACAAGCAACTTAATACTTCTTGTCTGCGGAATTTTTGGCGTTTTGGCCATAAGCACTTCTTTTTTATCTTTAAGTCATGTTTTGAAAGAAGTTTTTCACAGAGATCATAAAATTCACGTTTTATTCAGTTGGGGATTAACAGTTTTTATTCCATTGATTTTATTTTTATTCGGATTAAACAGTTTTGTAAGCGTCATCGGTTTTTCCGGAGGCATTCTCGCCGGTGTTCAAAGTATTATTTTAATAATGGCTTTTTATAAAGCGAAAAAAATGGGGGATAGAACACCGGAATATAATTTTAATCTGGCCAAGCCCTTGGCTTGTCTTATTTGTTTGATGTTTGTCGGAGGAATTATTTATCAAATTATTTATCATTAATGAATAATATGTCTTTAATTTTAGTTCTAAATGCAGGCAGCACTTCTCTGAAATACAAATTATTTGATTATCAGACTCTTAAAGTTGTTAAAAAAGAATCTTTTGAAAATTTGCCGACCAGCGGCGACGCCCACTTAAGCGCTGTTGTTTCCGTTTTAAAACAAATCGGCAATTTAACCGATATTAAAATAGTCGGCCATAGAATAGTGCATGGCGGAACCGAATTTCAAAAACCAACCTTGCTTGATGATAAAAATTTAAAAAATTTGGCCAAGTACAGCAGCTTGGCTCCTCTTCATAATCCTTACAATTTAAAAGTGGCGCAATTGGCCAGAGTTTATTTGAATGACATACCGCATGTGGGGTGTTTTGATACCAGTTTTTTTATTGATTTGCCGCTGCAGGCCAAACTGTATGCCGTCCCGCTTGAATATTACAGAAAATATAATATTCAGCGTTTCGGGTTTCATGGCATCTCTCATCAGTACGTGGCCAATCAAGCGGCTAAAATTTTAAAAAAGAATTTGAATAAAATAAATTTAATCACTTGCCATTTGGGCGGGGGATGCAGCATGGCGGCGATTAAGAAAGGCAAGGCCGTTGATACCAGTATGGGTTTTACTCCGCTTGAAGGATTGGTAATGATGACGCGTTCCGGCGATATTGATCCGGGTCTTATTAATTATTTTAATAAAGAATGCGGCTTGTCCATGGATCAGATAAATGATTTACTAAATTACGGATCAGGAATAAAAGGTTTATTCGGAACAAGCAATTTCAGAGAACTTTTAAAAGCCGCGAAAAGGGGAGATAAAAAAGCAAAACTGGCTTTTGAAATTTTTATTTATAGAATTCAAAAATATATCAGTTCTTATTTTGGAATTTTAGGCAACGCTGACGCCATTGTTTTTACCGGAGCAATCGGCGCGGGCGATGTTTATACTAGAAAAAATATTTGCCAAGGATTAAAACTTATCAAGTCCGCAAAAATTTTAGCCATTGAAACTGATGAAGAATTGGCGATCGCCCAGGAGTGTCAAAAAATTTTAAAATAAAAATTTAGTTAAAAAATAAAAAGACTCAATTTTTTTTTGGGTCTTTTTGTTTATTTTGTTTAAAAAATCAAGAGAGAAACTCGCAGATTTTTTAATGACAAAATAAAATACCCTGTTAAATCCCGCAAAGCGGGAATTTCGCCAAGGGCGAAATTATTTAACAGGGTTCTTGAAGTTGTACTAAAATTTTATTCGCCTTTTCCGGCTCTAAAATTTAAACAACTTCAGAAAAGTTATCCACAACTAGGTGGTTGCTTAGTGGGAGAAAATGGATTACAATTGATTCGTTGTGTAGGAAAGTGGATAAATGTGGGGATAAGCCAGTTTTTCTGTGAATAACTACGCTTAATTAATAAATTTTTAGAAATAGATAGTTTTAATTTTTTCAATATGTTTATTGGTGAATACCATTATACAATAGATGAAAAAAACAGATTGGCCGTTCCGGTCAAATTTAGAGCAAGCATTTTAAAGGGAGCAGTGGTGACTCGCGGAATAGATGCTTGTCTTTTTTTATATCCTAAAAAAGAATGGGATAATTTAGCCGCTAAGCTGGCGGCAATGCCGATTAATAAATCTAAGACCAGGGCTTTTTCCAGATTAATGTTAGCCGGCGCAATGGAGGTAGAACTTGATAAACAGGGAAGAATCAATTTACCGGATTATTTAAAACAATACGCAAGTATTAATAAAAAAATAGTTATTGCCGGGCTTTACAATCGTTTGGAAATTTGGGATGAACAAGCATGGGAGGAATACAAGAAAAAATCAGAAGAAGAAAGCACTGATATTGCCGAAGAACTCGGAGGTTTAGGAGTATAGAATTTTCTCTGAATTTTCAATTCCGAGCTTGTCGAGGGAGTAGAAAATTCAGCTAGAAAATCTCTACCCGCCCAGATTTTTGGACTATTTAGAAAATTTTTAAGCATTATCGTCGAGGAAATAAGGATAAATAAGTGTCCAAAAACTTGGGCGGGTGCTCAAAAATCTAATAAAATTTTTTTCGCCCTTCGGGCTCGTAAATTTTAAGATTTATGGCACATACCCCTGTACTTTTAAATGAAGTAATTGCATATTTAAATCCGCAGAAAAATCAAAATTTTATTGATTGCACGGTTGGCGGCGGGGGACATGCTTTAAAAATTTTATCTTTAACCAAACCTAATGGCAAGTTATTAGGTTTAGATTTGTCTCAAGAAGCAATTTTAAAACTTCAGCAAATAGAAGAACAGAGATTAATTTTAGTTTGCGACAATTTTGTTCATTTAAAAACAATTGTTGAACAGTATAATTTTGGTCCGATAAATGGTATTTTAATGGATTTGGGACTTTCGTCGGATCTTTTAGAAACAAGCAAAAGAGGATTCAGTTTTGCGAAAGACGAGCCATTGGACATGAGATTCAGTCCGACTACGCAAGATTTTACCGCTCAAATGATTATCCGCCAATATTCAAAGGATAAATTAACGGAAATTTTTAGAAAATTCGGCGAAGAGAAGTTCGCCCGTCAAATAGCCGAGGCGATAGTCAATATCAGAAAAAAAGAAAATATTACTTCAACTCTTCAATTGGCCGGCTTGATCGAAACAACTTTGGGAAGAAGATTCCATATTAAAAGTTTAGCCAGAGTTTTTCAAGCTTTGAGGATTGAAGTTAATAATGAGTTGGAAATTTTAGAACAAACGTTAAATCAGGGAATGGAAATACTGAATCCGGGAGGCAGACTGGTGGTGATCAGCTTTCATTCTTTAGAAGACAGAATTGTCAAATTGTTTTTTAAAAAATTCAAAAAAGAGGGAATAGCGGAAATTATAACCAAAAAACCGCTTATTCCGACTGATGAAGAAATCAGAATCAATTCGCGCAGCAGAAGCGCCAAATTAAGAGTCGCGGAAAAAATATAATTATTATTTAAATATTGAATTTTATGACTTCTTACAGAGTAATATCACAATCTAATTTAAAACAGGAGTCAAATAAATATTTTATTTTTAATGCTATCGGAGCAAGCGTTATTTTGTTAATGATAATTATCTCTCTAACTCAAGTTAATGCCGGTATTTTTTACAGTTTAAAAATTAAACAAGCTAATTTTAGATTAACGACTTTAAGAATTGAGAATGAGCGTTTAGCCCAAGAAGTGTCTCAGCTAAATTCTCTCGCTAATATTGATCAAAATATTTCCGTCTTAGGCATGGTTAAAACTACCAAAGTTGATTATCTGTCTCCAACAGAAGAAACCCTTGCCAGACGTTAATTATTTAATGTTTAATAAGATATTATGCCCCGCCTCAAAATCTTAATAGTCGTTGTTTTTATTTGCGGATTTTTGATAATTGGCAGGCTTTTTGAGCTGCAAGTTTTGCGCCATGATTTTTATACCACTTCGGTTGAAAACAGGGGCGAGGTTAATGAAATAATTCCGGTTGAAAGAGGCAGAATATTTATTGAAGATGGAAGGGAGATCTATCCGCTTGCCACCAATATTAATACTTATAATTTAATCGCTGTTCCGGCCAGAATTACCAATCCGGAAGAATGGCTGGAGAAAATGGCGCCTTATTTGAATTTTCAAAATAACATTATTGGCGATCAAATAATTGAAGAGGGCCAAAAAACAGACGAATATAAGGCGATGATAGAGCGTCTTTCCCGTGAAAATGATTTTTATGAATTATTGAAAAAAGAATTGACTATTAATGAAGTTAATGTTATTAAAAAACTTAATTTGGAAGGCATTGATTTTGAAACCATTTCCAAAAGATATTGGCCGGAAAAAAATCTTTTCAGCCATGTAGTCGGCTTTGTTTCTTTATCTGATAATAAGCCAAGCGGGCAATACGGCATAGAAGAATTTTTTAATCAAGAATTAGAAGGCGTTCCGGGCCAGATGAAAGGTGAAAAAGCGCCGGGGGGATATTTAATCAGTTCTTCTTATCAAGAAGTTAAAAAAGCGGAAAATGGGGAAGATATAGTTTTAACTCTTGATCGATCCATACAATTTTTTGCTTGCCAACTGATACAGCAAGCGGTGAAAGATTATGGCGCGGAAAGAGGTTCTATAATTGTTGAAGATCCCGAGAGCGGAAAAATATTGGCTTTATGCAATCAACCGGATTTTGACCCCAATCAATATTCAAAAATTAAAAATTTGGAAGTATTTAAAAATTCAGCCATTGATTATTCGTTTGAACCAGGTTCTATTTTTAAAGTGATTACCATGGCTGCTGCCTTGGATGCCGGAAAAGTTACCCCGGATACTTCGTATGTTGATACGGGATCCCTGACAATAGACGGACATGTTATTAAAAATGCGGCTGACAGAGTTTTTGGCAAAGCAACCATGACTAATGTTTTGGAAAGATCAATTAACACGGGAGCGGTGTTTGCCGCCAAATCTTTAGGGAAAGAATCATTTAGAAATTATGTCAAGAAATTCGGTTTTGGCAGATTGACTGAAATAGAATTAAGCGGCGAGGCAAGCGGCAATATTGACAATTTGGAACAAAAAGCGGAAATATATTTGGCCACTGCTTCATTTGGGCAGGGTATTAGCGTTACGCCGATACAGATGATTAATGCCGTGGCTGCCATTGCCAATCAAGGCAAATTGATGAAACCTTATATTGTTGATAAAATTATTAAAAATGGCGAGACTATTCAGCGAGAACCGGTTTTTGTCCGCCAAGTTATTTCTTCATCAACCGCCGCCACTTTAACGTCAATGATGGTTTCGGTTTTGGAAAACGGCTGGCGAATAGGAGCAGGAGTGCCGGGATATTTTACGGCCGGCAAAACAGGAACTGCTCAAGTGGCCGGACCAAGCGGCAATTATTCTGAAAAAACCATTCATTCTTTTATCGGATTCGCCCCGGCGACCAATCCTAAATTCATAGCTTTGATAAAAATTGATAATCCGGCAACAGGACATTTTGCCGATACGACAGCCGCGCCGACCTTTGGCAAGTTGTCGGAATTTATTTTAAAATATTATAATATTCCACCGGACAGAAAATGAGAAAATTTATTCAAATATTATTAAAATTTTTTGCCAAACAGGCGATTAAAAAATATAAACCGCTGATTATTGGCATTACCGGAAGTGTTGGAAAATCATCCACCAAAGAAGCGATTTACCAGGTTCTTAAAAAATATTTTGTTTGCAGGCGTAATTTTAAAAACTATAACAATGAAATAGGCGTGCCATTGACGATTTTAGGCCAAGACGCGCCGGGTAAAAATTTAATCAGCTGGTTCAAAGTTTTTTTTAACAGCTTGGGAATAATTATTTTTTCCCAAAAGTCTTATCCTAAAATTTTAATCTTGGAAATGGCCGCTGATCATCCGAGTGATATAAAATATTTAACTAAAATTGCGCCTTGTAATATCGGTGTTGTTACGGCCATTGGTCCCTCACATTTGGAATTTTTTAAAAGCATAGAAAATGTAGTTAGGGAAAAGCAAGAAATTATCAGTCATTTGTCGCCGACCGGTTGGGCTATCTTGAATTATGATGACGAAAGAGTGGCATTAATGAAAAATAAAACAGAAGCCAAAATTTTAACTTATGGTTTATCGGAAAAAGCAGATGTTAAAGCCGTGGAAATTATTTTAGATCAGGAGTGGGAAAATGATAAATATAAAATCAAAGGATTGAGATTCAAGGTAAATTATACGGGATCTATTGTGCCGGTGTTTTTGCCGAACATTATCGCCCGATCTCAGGTTTATTCTGTTTTATCGGCCATTGCCGTCGGCATTGTTTTAAATTTAAATTTAATTGAAATATCCGAATCTTTAAGTAATCTTAGTCCGCTGCCCGGTCGGATGAAAACAATTAAAGGCATTAATAACAGTTTGATTATTGATGATACTTATAATTCTTCTCCGATTGCCGCGCAAAGCGCTTTGGAAACATTGGCTGAAATAAAAAAACAACCCGATGCCAAGAAATGGGCTGTTTTGGGCGATATGTTGGAATTAGGTGCGGCAAGCCGCGGAGAGCATTTGAATTTAGGTAAAAATGTTGCCAAAGCAGGAATAGATTATTTGGTTGTTATTGGAAAAGAAATTAAAGCTGTTGTTGAAGCGGCTCAAGAGGCAGGATTGGATAAAAATCAAATAAAAATTTATCAAGATTCTGTTTCAGCCGGAGAGAGTATAGGTCAGGAAATTAAAGAAGGGGATATTGTTTTAATTAAAGGTTCTCGCGGCATACACATGGAAGAGGTGGTAAAGAGAGCAGTGGCGAAAATCAGCGATATAGAAAATTAGCCAATCATTTTTACCATATAAGTTTTTTCCAGTTTATAACCGAGCTTTCTGTAATATTCACGCGCGCCAACGCCGGCAATAACGGCGATTTTTTTATAACCTAATTTTTCGCTTATTTCTTCCGCTTCGCGCATTAATTTTTTGCCAAATCCCAAGTGTTGAACGGCTACTGATTTTTCACTGATAGGAATAAGTTCGCCGTAAGTATGAATTTCGCGAATAATGGGATATGGTTTGGAAATTCTCAAACGCAAAAAAGCGGCTAATTTATTCGTCTTGAAATTTTCACAAGAAAGAAAAATTTCTTTTCCGCCGGAAGCAGAATATTCTCTAATTCTCAGTTTTAAATTTTTAGCTTCAAATTTTAGATCCTTGATTTCTCTACAACGGATGCATTGGCATTCTTTGCCTAATTTTTTTAAATTTTTATCCAATACTTCGCGCAAGTTTGAAATTTTACTTCCGCCTCTGATCTGCCAAGACGGAATATCCCTGATAACCCGATTGATTCTTACATAATGCGGCACCAATAATTTCATTTTAACTATAAGATTAATCAGCTGGCGATTGGAATAAGGTTTATATTTTTTTTGCTGCCAGATTTTATATAATTTGGAATTTTTGGTGACTACGCATGGATAAATTTTAAGCATATCTGGCCTGAAGTCCGGATCATCAAATATTCTTTTAAACATTGTTAAATCTTTTTTTACTGAAGAACCGTATAGTCCGGGCATAATGTGATAACAAACTTTAAATCCGGCGTCTTTGAGAAGCTTGGTGGCTTCAATTATTTTTTGGACATTATGTCCGCGTTGATTTTTTTCCAAGATTTTATCATCAATCGCCTGAACGCCGATTTCCACTCTGGTGCAGCCCAATTCTCTCATTCTTTGAATTTCTTTAGGATTAATAAAATCAGGCCTTGTTTCAAGTGTTAAACCGATAATACGATGCTTTGCGGTTTCGTTTATTCTTTGCACTTTCTCTAATACTGACTCACGCTGACTTGACACTGACTCACGCAGAAATTTTTTACGTTTGTCCGTGTAAGTCCGTGTTCGCTGTCCGTGTAAGTCCGTGTTCGCTGCTTCAAAACAACGTTTAATAAACCAATATTGATATTTTTTCGGCAAATAGCTCCAGGTGCCGCCGATGACAATCAATTCAATTTTGTCAGTCGGGTGGCCATTTTGTTCCAAGACTTCAATTCTTTTTTTAACTTGCTGATAAGGATTATATTTTAAAGTCAGGGCTCGTTCAACCGCCGGTTCGCCGGCCAAATAACTTTTTGGGATATTTTTTTCCGTTGGGCAATAAATGCATTTGCCAGGGCAAGGCCAGGGCTTGGTTAAAACGGCTACCACGGCTACGCCGGAAAGACTGCGCACCGGTCTTTTTTTGAGCTGTTTTTCCAAATAAAAACTTTTCTTGATTTTTTTAAGCTGGCTTAATTTTTTGTAAGTATTTAAAATATCAATATTGCCGACAGGCGAAATTTTAAGTTCATTGCTTAATTTTTGTTTTAATTTCAAAAAATCCTCGCCTGAAGCGATTGGTTTTTGAGCAAGCTGTTTGACTAATAAATTGATTTTAGATTCGTTATTCATCAGGTTTATTATAGATTTTTTTAGGGGATTTGTAAACTGCTACTATACACTTATTTTACACGGCCGTGTAAAATAAGTGTACAGATATATTTAGGAGTTAGAGTAAATTAAGTTATCTATGGGGGTTGACAAAAATTAAAAATGTGCTATTATGGTATACAAAGGGGGGTGTAAAATGATAGTATTATTAATTGCTATTTGTACCAGTATTGGTCCCAGCGATTCGACATTTAATAACTTTTTGAATGTCTTACAGGACCATCCGAGGTGTTTGACGCAGCATGGTGAAGATTTGTATCAGGACTTTTGGGTAGAAGGGATAGTGCCAGATATAAAGGATGTCAGGGTTACTGTCGGAACATTCCCTATCCAAAAGGGAGAAGAGATAGAGATGACAGGTCCGTTGATTCTGAATTGCGATGAAGTATTAAAAGATGGAGAAAGAAGAATAGAATGCTTTCAAGACGAAAATATGGATGGGAAAGTAGATAGTTACGGTTTTTGCGAAGATGATCTTTGGCCAGTGCCAAAGAGTAATACAAGTATTCAGAAACGGTTTAATAAAGAAATTAAATGGATAACCAAATGGATAAGAGTGTACGAAAGGTAAATAATAAACAAAAAACAGGGGATGGTCTTTGTAGGCCATCCCTCTTCTTATTTACTTGACAAAGGATTAAAATATGTTATGATATAAATATAACATATTTTGTTCGTTAAATTGGCAGTGACCGGTAAGTACAAGGAGTACAGCTCGAGAAGAGTGACTGGTGAACCGAGTGGGTCCGATTCCCACCACTGCCACCAAAAAATTAAGAAAAATAGGAGGAGATATGTATGTTAAATATAATTGGCCGAGAAGGATTACTATGGGAATTGTAGGATTTATGATTATCGGTCTTTGTTTTTTTGTGGGAATTAGAATGGATATGTCAGGAAAACATGCTTCTAATTTTGTTGCTTGTATTATTTGGATGGGAGCTATAATAGGGCCTTTGCTGGCATCAGGAAGCGTGGATGATTATATTAGAGACTATCAAAAATTTAAAAGGAGGGGATGATGAAAAGAATAGGGGGAATTTTCTTTACAATTGTAGGGTTTATACTTTTTTACTATTGTGCATACATGGCAAATAAGATTTCGCACTTCAGTTTCAAAGGCATTCTTGCCGGATTAGGAGTAATAGCCGGAGCAGGAATACTGATAGTAGGGATATTCACTGCGGTTATGAGTGAGTGGCCTTGGCACCGGCAATAAATTTTTTTCATAAAATAAAAGGGTGATTCTACGGAATTCACCCTTTTTTTAATTGATAAAAAGTGTAAAATATTGGGCATGAAGTTAGAAACAGCCAAACAAATTTTAGAAAAAAATAAGGAAGATTGGGAATACATAGCCCAAGAATTTGCGATGTCGCGGACTAGTAATTGGCCGGAAGTTGAACCGCTGATTAACTATGTGAAAGATGGAGACAAGATATTGGATTTAGGTTGCGGTAATGGTCGATTATACGAGTTATTAAAAAATAAAAATGTAGAATATCTGGGGGTGGATAGTTGCGAGAATTTAATTGAAATAGCAAAAAGAAGGACACCAACTAAATTTATGGTTGCCAGCGCTCTAAATTTGCCTTTCGAAAATCAAAAATTTGATATTATTTTTTCCATTGCTGTTTTTCATCATATTCCCTCCGATCTATTTCGCGAACAAGTTTTAAAGGAATGTTATCGAGTTTTAAAACCAGGCGGTTATTTAATTCTAACAACTTGGAATCTTTGGCAGACAAAATTGTTATTTAAGTATAAGCTTTGGCCGGTTTTTTTCGGTTGGCGACCCAAAAATCTAGACTGGCGAGACACTCTAATTTCTTGGAAAGAAAAAAGGGGGACAATCCATCGTTATTATCACATTTTTACTTTTAGAGAATTGCGAAAATTAGTTAAAAATAATGGTTTTCAAATTATTGATCAATATTATTCAAAAAGGGAAAGTAATTTTAGAACCAATTGGACAAAAGGACATAATCTTGTTATAATTGCTAAGAAGCAATAAAAATATATGGTTGAATATAATAGACAATTTGAAAGGCATATATCTCCTGAACACGGAGCTGATTTAGGATTATTCAATGATATATATAATGAAATTAAAAATTTAAAAGAACAGGGATCTCAACAAGATTCTGAGAAAAAGTATAATGATTTACGGGAAAAATTTATTAAGGAAAATCCGGAATCAGCCCTAATGATTGAAGCGCTTTTTGGCATTAGAGATATGACAAAAGATGAAGAAAGATTGGCTAAACTGCCTAAAGACAGGAGATGGACACCTGAACAACAAAAGATTTTTAGAAAATCTATGCGCGAATTGACTGAATGGCAATTCGCGATAACTCATTTTATTCTTAAGGCCGGAAAAAATGAAAAATTAGCCGAATCTTTTTGGTCTGAATGCGACAAATTAAATAGTTTATTTTCTGATCGGCCATTTCAATTGTATCAAAAGGGAATTATCGGACAGGTTGGCGTTTATAAAATGATGGAACATTTTGGATTAAATCCAGAAATGGCTCATCCGGATAAAGACGCCTTTGAGAGTACTGATTTATTGGTTCCTTCCAGAGGTGATAATCAGAAAGATAATCCAAATCGCGTTCAAACTAAATATAGAAGCGGCACTAAAAAAACAATTTTAATTCCAACTAAGGAAATTTCTTATCCAAGTATTGATTATTATGAAAAAGAAAGAAATATTAATATTTCTTATAAAGATAAGAAAGAAATGTTTCGTTTTAAAGAAAAATGCGATGCTAAGGCTCAGCGTGAACATAAAGAAGTAGTTGGTTTTTATTTGGCTTGTCCTGATCATAGTTTTAATTTTGTAACCGGTGAACCAAGTAAAGAATTTTTAGCTCAAATTGAACCTGAAATTAAAAAATGTTTTCCGGAAAAATAAAAAATGAATAAAATTAATCCAAAAATTTTTCTCGCTTATGATATTCGGGGAATATACCCAAAGGATTTTAATGAAGACGCGGCCTATCAAATAGGCTGTGCTTTTGTTAATTTTTTAAGCAAGGAATTACACATAGAAAATTCAAAGCTAAAAATTGTTATCGGCCGCGATTGTCGTTTATCAGCGCCTAAAATTTTTAAATCATTTTCTCAGGGCGTCCTTTCTCAAGGAGCGAATATTATTGATATTGGCCAAGTTGCCACTGATTCTCTTTATTTTGCACTTCATTATTTCAAAACTGATGCTTCAGTAATGATTACAGCCAGCCATAATCCGCCGGAATATATTGGCATTAAAATGATGGCCAAAGGCCCAAGATATCTTTCAGGCGATTGGGGAATCCCGCAAATTAAAGAATTAGCGCTTAAGGGTCAGTTTGGTAAGGTTGAGCATCTAGGTAAAATTATTAAAAAAGATATTGTGCCGCATTATTTGAAATATATTTTAAATCTGATTGATCTCAAAAAAATTAAACCTTTGAAAGTCGTAGTGGACGCTGCCAATGGCGTTGGAGGAGAAATGATCAAAGAAGTATCTAAAAAAATTCCCGTTAAATTAATTCCTCTTTATTTTACGCCAGACGGTAATTTTCCGAATCATTCGTCCGATCCGCTGATAGCGGCTAATCTTAAAAAACTACAAGAAACGGTTTTAGAAAAAAAGGCTGATTTTGGTCTGGCTTTGGACGGCGACGCAGACAGAACAATTTTTGTTGATGAAAAAGGAGAAATTATCAGCAGTGATATGATTATCGCTTTATTCGCCGGTTATTATCTTAAAAAAGAACCAAAAGCCAAAATCGTTTATAATTTGACTTGCTCCAAAAGTTTGTCGGAAATTGTTAAAGAAAATGGAGGTGTTCCAATTAGATCCAGAACCGGCCATGCTTTTATGAAAGTAGCGGCTAAAGAAAATAACGCCATTTTCGGCGGAGAAATTGCCGGCCATTTATATTTTCGCGATGTATTTTTTGCCGAGAGCGGCGGATTAACTTTAATGGTGATGTTAAAAATTTTATCGGAAAATAATCAGCCCTTGTCAGAATTGATTAAAAAATTTCAGCGTTATTATCGAATAGGCGAAATTAATTTTAAAGTTGAAGACAGGCAAAAAACTATTCAAAAAATAAAAGATGCTTACAAAGACGGCGAGCAGGATAATCTTGATGGTTTAACAGTGGATTATTGGGACTCTCCCGCGGGTTGGTGGCTTAATGCCCGGCCGTCAAATACAGAACCCTTATTAAGGATAGTCGTTGAAGCCAAAAATAAAGAAAAAGCAGAATCTGAATTTAAAAAAATCAGTAAAATAATTAAATCTTTATGATTGGCATTTTTGATTCAGGTATTGGAGGATTAACAGTGGTAAAAAAGATATTCGACCATTTGGGAGAATATCAAATTTTATATTTGGGCGATACGGCGAATTTTCCGTACGGAGGCAGGGGAGAAGAAGTTATAAAAAAATGCGCTTTGAAAAACGCTGAATTTCTAATCAAAAACGGGGCGAAAATTATTGTTGTGGCCTGCAATACCGCTTCGGCAATAGCCGTAGATGAATTAAAAAAAAAAGATTTCTTTGCCCATTTTTGAAGTTGTCAGTCCGGCTGTCAGAGCGGCTGTTAAAGTTACTTCGGGCAGAATCGGCGTTATTGGAACTCGAGCGACGATTAATTCCCAAGTTTACAAAAAATTAATTCATCAGCAAAATCCGTCCATTAAAGTTTTTTCTCAAGCCGCGCCGTTATTAGTTCCTTTAGTTGAAGAAGGTTGGCTTAAAAAACAAGAAACCAAAAAAATTGTTAAACGTTATTTAAAATCATTGCGTTCAGAAAAAATAGATACATTGATTTTAGCTTGCACTCATTATCCTTTTTTAAGAACAATGATTCAGACCAAAATAGGCCGCAAAGTTAAAATTATTGATCCGGGAGAAGAGGTGGCTAAAGAAATAAAAGAATTTTTGGCAAAAAATTCTGAAATAGAAAAAACCCTGATTAAGGGTTTGGATCATAAATTTTTTGTCTCAGATTTGACGCCAAAATTTCAAGAATTGGCCACAAAATGGCTGGAGCAAAAAATTAAACTGGAGAGAATAAATTTATAATTAGTAAGAGTAGGTTGACAAAAATTCAAAAAAAGATCATAATAAAGGTAGAAAAGGAGGGAACATGAAGAACCTAAAAATTTTTACCGGAAATTGTCATCGCCCGTTGGCTGAGGAGATATGCAAATATTTAAGCATTCCCTTGGAACCAGCAAAGGTTAAACAATTCCCGGATAGAGAAGTGCAAGTCGAGATTGGAACAAGCGTTCGGGGTGATGATGTCTTTATCATTCAACCGACGCCGGCTCCAGCTGAAAACTGGTTTGAACTTTTCTTGATGGTTGATGCTTTAGTAAGGTCATCGGCCGGACGCATTACCGCTGTTTTAACCTATTGCGGTTATACCTGCCAGGATCGCAAAGACAAGCCCCACGTACCGATCTCTATTGATGTAATGGCCACAATCATGTCTGCTATTGGTGTTAAGAGAGTTATTCTATTTGAGATTCACAACGAAACAACCATAGGTTTTTTTCATCCGTGTCTGGTTGACCATCTCTACTCAACGCCAGTTTTGATTCCGGTTTGCCAAGAACTTGAGATTAATGAGAAAGATTGGGTAATTGTTTCGTCTGATCTTGGTCGAGCAGAAAGAACACGTGGTTTCGCGCGCAGATTGTCTCCAAATTTTCCAGTTGCCTCTATTGATAAAAGGCGAGAGGATAACGGAAGGGTTAAAGTAATGAATATAGTGGGTGACATTAAAGGGAAGAATTTACTTCTCTTTGATGACATGATTCGAACGGCCGCAACTCTAATAGAGGATATTGAAGCTCTAAAGGAAAAGGGTGCGAAAAAAATTATCAGTTGTGTTACACACCTTAACCTTACTCCTGGCGCAGTTGAGAGGATTATTGCTTCCGATATTGAGTTGGTAGTTGCCACAAATTCTTTACCTTTTTCTCCACCTATTGGACATGAGAAAAGGTTTCGGATAGTTTCCGTGGCAAGTTTAATCGCTCAAGCTATCCAGCGGGTTCATGAGAATAAATCTGTTACTGAATTGTATGTCCAAATCCCATCCTAAATCCAATGAAATAAAAGAGGGGAGAAATTAAATTCTCCCCTCTATTATATTTATAAGACATAAACTCAATAAAATTTTAGAATAGAAGCCCCATTTTTTTCTTTACTTCAATTAAAGTTTTTTGTGCAATTTTTTTGGCTTGTTCAGTTCCGTTGGCCAGAATTTTTTTTATTTTCTCCGGATTCTCGGCAAGTTCTTTTCTTTTTTTCTGAATTGGCGCCAATTCTTTGGCTAAATTATCAGCTAATAATTTTTTGCATTCCAAACAGCCGATTTGCGCTTTTTGACAGCCCTTGGCAATATAATCCAATTCTTTTGAAGAAGAAATCAATTGATGGAGATGATAAAGATTGCATTTGTCAGGAGTGCCCGGATCGGTTTTTCTTTGGCGGGCCGGATCAGTCATGGCCGTGGAAAGTTTTTTAAAAATAATTTCCGGCGAATCGGATAAAGAAATATAAGTTTCCGGACAGTGAGATTTTGACATTTTTTTAGTCGGATCAGTTAAACTCATAATTCGCGATCCTTGGGTCAAAATTGATTTTGGTTCAGGAAACGTTTGTCCAAATGTTTTATTAAATCTTCTGGCGATTTCTCTGGTTAATTCCAAATGCTGGACCTGATCTTCGCCAACAGGTACAATTCCTGCCTTATAAAGCAAAATATCAGCGGCCATTAAAACCGGATAATCAAAAAGACCCATATTAACGCTTTCCGAATGTTCTTGGCTTTTATCTTTAAATTGAGTCATGCGGCGAAGCTCGCCAATCGGAGTAATCGTGTTTAAAATCCAAGCCAATTCGGTTACTTCCGGAATTTGCGATTGGACGAAAAGAATTGATTTTTTGGGGTCAATGCCGCAGGCGATATAATCCATGGACAGATCTAAAATTTTATCTTGCATTGTTTTCGGGTCGTAAGGAACAGTAATGGCATGATAATCAACAATACAAAAAATGCTTGGATATTTTTCTTGAAGTTTTACCCAATTTTTAATTGCTCCGAAATAATTTCCGATATGGAGCATTCCGGTCGGTTGTACTCCGCTGAATAAAGTCATGCCTTTATTATAACATAGCGAGTATAGGCTTGTCAATTTGTGTAGGTAATTTACAATGAAAGAGTATGAAAAATCAAGAATTAGCAAAAATATTTTACGAAATAGCCGAATACCTTGAAATGCAAGGAGTGGCTTTTAAACCCTATGCTTATCAAAAAGCGGCTCTTACTTTGGAAACATTGGAAGAATCAGTGGAAGATATTTATCACAAAGACGGATTAAAAGGCTTGGAGAAAATTCCCGGAGTGGGCGAGAGTATTGCTTTGAAAATGGAGGAATATTTAAAAACAGGCAAAATAAAATATTATCAAAAATTAAAAAAACAAACGCCGGTTAAAATAGACGAATTGACGGCAGTTGAAGGAATGGGCCCTCAAAAAATAAAAATACTTTACGAAAAATTGAAAATTAAAAATTTAAAAGATTTGGAAAAAGCGGCTCAAGCTCATAAAATCGCTCCGCTTTTCGGCTTTGGCGAAAAAACAGAAAAAAATATTTTGGAAGGAATTACATTTTTAAAAAGAAGCAGAGGGAGATTTCTTTTGGGTGAAATTTTGCCCATGGCCAAAGAAATTTATCAAAAATTGGAAAATTTAAAAGAAGTGGAAAAAGTTGATATGGCCGGTTCTTTGCGGAGAAGACAGGAAACCATCGGTGATGTTGATTTTTTGGTAATTTCGGAAAATCCAAAAAAAGTGATGGATTTTTTTGTTTCTCTGCCCGGAGTAATAAAAGTTTGGGGCAAGGGGATGACAAAAGCGTCTGTGAGAATAAGCAATGGTTTTGACATGGATATTCGGGTTGTTCCCAAAGAAAGTTATGGCGCGGCTCTTCAATATTTTACCGGTTCAAAAGATCATAATATTGTTGTCAGGAAAATAGCCATAGAAAAAAAATTAAAACTTTCAGAATACGGGCTTTTCCGCGGCTCAAAAATAATTGCCGGAAAAACCGAAGAAGAAATTTATAAAGCTCTCGGCATGGATTGGGTACCACCGGAAATGCGAGAAAACAGAGGAGAAATAGAAGCGGCTTTAAAAAATACTTTGCCGAAAATTATTGATTACAATGACATTAAAGGCGATTTGCACTGCCATTCCAATTGGGACGGCGGCGAAAATACGATTTTTGAAATGGCCGATAAGGCAATGGAAATGGGTTATGAATATATTGGCATTTCTGATCACACAAAATTTTTAAGAATTGAAAACGGTTTGGACGAAAAACAACTTTTAGAACAACATAAAGCTATTGAAAAATTGAATTTGAAATTAAATTCCAAATTCCGCATTTTGCACGGTTGCGAAACGAATATTTTAAATGACGGTTCGGTTGATATTAAAGACGAGGTTTTAAAAAAATTTGATTTTGTCATTGCCGGCGTTCATTCCAATTTTAAATTAAGCAAAGAAAAAATGACAGCCAGAATAATCAAGGCAATGGAAAATCCGAATATTGATATTATCTCGCATCCGACCGGAAGAATTATCAAGAAAAGAGAAGAGTATCAAATTGATTTTAACGAAATTTTAAAAGTGGCAAAACAGACAGGCACAATTTTGGAAATCAACGCTCATCCGGCGAGATTGGATTTAAACGATCAAAATATCCGCCGAGCAAAAGAAATGGGAGTAAAAATGATTATTAATACAGACGCGCATCACAGAGACCAGCTAAAACTTATGGAATTTGGCATTGCTCAAGCCAGGCGAGGCTGGGCGGAGAAAAAAGATATAATCAATACTCAGCCGATGGAAAAATTATTGGGATATTTAAAATAAAATAAAAACCCCGTGACTAAATTTTATTTAGCACGGGGATTTTTTTTAAGGTTTAGGCGATTGCACAAGGCCAAGAACTTTCAATATCATTTGAGGCAGATCCAATTTAGCCGATTTGTGATCACAGCCAACCTCTTTTAATTTTTCACCAAAATCCGGATTGCCCGAAATAGCAATCATTGGTCCTTTGAATTCAAATGTTCCGCGAATTTTAGCAACTAAGGTAGGGGTATTTGGAACAAAGCCGGATTGTATGCAGGCATCTATTGCCATAGCATCAATTTTATCTTGATTCGCCTTGAAAAGTTCTTCCGCTTGTTCAATTGTATAAGCGTGTAAAATTTTTATACGTTTATCAATCATTTTTTTCCAAATTTCGTGCAAATGAAATTCATCGTCTAATATCAGTACTAAAAATGATTTTTCCATTTTTTCCTCCAATTTTTATGGTACTTTTTACAGTTGATATTTATACTTTTAATTTTATTATTTTATCATAAAAATTGGTTTTTGTCAACCCCTTATATTATAATAAAAATAGCTCAGCCTTTTTAATTTTGCTGAGCTATTTTATTTTGAGTTGTTTTTATTTCAACAAGAACAAAGGCAGTAAAACCAAAGTCAGAGTGGAAAGCAATTTAATCAAAACGTGAAGCGATGGGCCGGCTGTATCTTTAAACGGATCGCCGACTGTGTCGCCGACAACCGTGGCTTTATGCGTGTCTGAACCTTTGCCGCCGAGATTTCCGATTTCAATAAATTTTTTCGCGTTATCCCAAGCTCCGCCGCCGTTGTTCAAAACCAAAGCCAACAAAATTCCGGCAATCGTAGCAACCATTAAAAAGGCGCCGATTACTTCGGCTTTGAAAATAATACCGATTAATGTCGGCAGTAAAATCGCCACCAAGCCAGGCAAAATCATTTCTTTTAAAGCGCCCTTGGTGGTAATGTCAACGCAGCGAGCATAATCAGGTTTAGCCAAGCCTTTCATAATATCAGGATTTTTCTTGAATTGATCCCGCACTTCATTGATAATATAATAAGCTCCGCGGCTGACTGCGCGAATAGCCAAAGAAGAAAAAAGGAAAACCAGCATTGCTCCCAATAATCCACCGGTAAAAACAGCCGGTTTGGCCAAATCAATGCTTGTTAAATGAGCGTCGGTTAAGAAAGCGGAAAAAAGCAGGAATGCGGCCAAGGCAGCAGAACCGACAGCATAACCTTTTGTTAAAGCTTTGGTTGTGTTACCGACAGAATCCAAGCGATCAGTAATTTTTCGCACTTCAGGCGAAGCTTGCGACATTTCAACAATTCCTCCGGCATTATCGGTAATCGGGCCAAAAGTGTCCATGGCTAAAATATAAGCCGCAGTAGATAACATTCCCATTGTCGCAATAGCTGTGCCGTAAAGTCCGCCTTGATTCAAACCTGACATTTTACCCAGCCAATAAGAACCCAAAAGCGCGGCGCTGATTACAACAGCCGGCAAGGCAGTACTTTCCAAGGCAACGGCAAAACCGGAAATAATATTTGTCGCAGCTCCGGTTGTTGAAGCTTGGGCAATTGATTTAACCGGCCGATAGCGATATTCGGTGTAATATTGAGTGATTAATAAAAAGGCGACACCGGTTAATAAACCGACTAAGCCGCAAGTGAAAAATAATAACCAATGCGAAGGCAAAAGCCAATGAGTGGCGAAACCAAAACCAATGGCCGCCAAAACAGCAGTCAAATAAAATCCGCGATTTAAAGATTTCATCGGATCTTCACTGCCTTTAACTTTTACAATCATTATTCCAAAAATAGAAGCGATTAATCCGAAAGAGCGGGCGACTAAAGGAAAAATAATTCCGGCCAAACCGAAAACTGGAAATAAAGCGATTCCTAAAATCATGGCGCCGATATTTTCCGCAGCCGTGCTTTCAAATAAATCCGCTCCGCGGCCTGCGCAATCTCCGACATTATCACCGACCAAGTCAGCGATAACGGCCGGATTTCTGATATCGTCTTCCGGAATACCGGCTTCAACTTTACCGACTAAATCCGCGCCGACGTCAGCCGCCTTGGTGTAAATTCCTCCGCCCAATTGAGCGAATAA
>Ga0265297_10004587_pt1 | contig 22283 bp, 25 predicted proteins | sample Munlanlwell13791_FD_192502 | JGI IMG/M metagenome (GOLD analysis project Ga0265297, IMG submission 192502) | Leachate microbial communities from a municipal landfill in Southern Ontario, Canada - Leachate well 137-91 | ecosystem: Engineered > Solid waste > Landfill > Unclassified | place... | reverse complement strand
AAAATTGAAATCCAAGCAACCCGATCTTTTGATGGAATTATATTGGTGCCGAATTTATTCTTTAGTTCTGAAACTCTTTTTTCGCTTAATCCTTTTTCTGGCATAATAATACTTTAATTCTACCAAAAAAATATCTTAATTAAAAGGACTGCTACATAATATCCTTGCTCTGTTTGGCTTTCTTTCCTTTTATTATTTTTTTAAATCGGTTTTCGGCTAATGAACCGCAATCGAGAGTTCCCACTGCGATTAAAATTGCTTCCTTTTCTTCGACATCAAGTAGATGCTTGTCCATTATTTTTAATAAAACATTGATTGCCTTTTTGTATTCCATAAATATTTATTATTCCTCTAAAGTACAACACATTAAGGTTCCCGGGCCGACATGAGAACCGATAAAAACTCCAGTCATGCTTATAAAATCAATCTTGACTTGGGAAGGATATTTCTTAGAAAACATTTGTTCTAATTTTTCTGCTCCTAAAATATTATCGGCATGACTAATTGCAATTCGATAGGTCTTCCCTTCGGCCAAGGACTTTTTATTAATATCCTCAAATTGCTTAAATAATGCTTCGGAAATATCTTTAGCATTCATTTTAAGATTGGCCGCCTTAACAACCCCATCATCCATATGCAATATCGGCCTCATTCCTATTTTTTGCATTTGTGAAAGAATTACCGCTAAAACATGTCTTATCCTTCCTCCCGCTTCCATTTGATCTGGATTTTCAGTCATTCCGTAGAAATATGTTTTAGGAATATAGGAATTAATCTTATCAACCACCGTCTTTATGTCTTTTTCATTTTTGATTATTTCAACCGCTTTAATCGCTAAAAGACTTTCCGCTGCATCGATATTATTAGAATCAATAATGTGTATTTTATCTTGAATTTCAGGACTAAATAATTTCTTAGTCTGCAAAGCAGCATTATACGTTCCTGAAATTTTAGAACTTATTGTGATACAAATAACTTCATCGTTATTTTTAAGCGCTTCTTCAAAATATTTCTTAAAAGTTCCCATCGACGGTTGAGAAGTTTTGGGTGTAGATTTAATTCCTTTCTTATGCGCATCTCTCATTTTCTGAAAAATATTTTCTCCGACCAAAAAATCTTCTTCCGGCCAATAGGGCTTAGATATAATCTGAACAATATTATATTTATTAATAGTTGCCTCATTGATTGAAGCAAAATTACAAACCAAAAATGCTACCTTTTCCATAGTTTAAATTATTTAAGTAGTTTTATTTGGCTAAAATTTGAAAAGCATAATAAACTAAGAATGCCGGCCAAACTAATGCTTTTAGAAATCCAATGACTCCCATCGAAAATGTTGTCGCTGTGCCAATAAAATAAACAGCAGCACCGATAAAACCAAGACCATAAACAGCTGAATTGTTCTGACTCATATATTTGCTTATAATTTTTAATTTAATATTGTTTATATTATATCACAAAGCAAAAACCGACAAAAGTCGGCTTTGATATTGCCCATTAATCTGGCAATAAATAATGATAGACCACGAAGAACAAATAAAAAACCTATTTATTCAAAAAGTTCCTGGTTGTTAATCCGCAAAATCCAGTTCCCTCTATTAATCCCCAGGGTTTTAATATTTCTTCAATGTTATTTTCCTGTAATTTAATCAGAGCTGTTTTCGTTAATTGACCAAATGTCTCTGTTTCTTTGCCTGGAGATCCTGGTCCATCCTTTGTCAGAATATATCCTTGATTATTAAGATATTTTTGAAGTTCAAGAACATCTTTATCCACCATTCCCAATCTCAAGTTTTTTTGAAATAAATATTTTTCAATTAACGATTTTTGTTCGTCAGATACCTGTTCACTTTCTTCCTTGACCGGTTCCGTACTGACACTAACAGGGCTTTCTTTATCTGTTTCGCTACTATCATTTACAATAATAGTCTCTTCTGTATTGATGGTACCGCTACTACCGCCACCGATGCTGCCACTACCAACATCGCCGCCACTAACGCCACCGCTACTGCCGCTACCGCTACCACCAGTCGAACCCTCTTCCGATTCAATAACAACAAATGAATTATTTGTAGTTTCTGAATATTCTTGGTCGAGATTATCGGCCGATATGACAAAATTTACACTTCCGTTACTATCAGACGAACTAACGAGATAAGAAACTGTCCAAGAATTTTCTTCATTACTTTTAGTTATAGTATTAACAGCCGCTGCTCCTCCTGAAAAAAATTCGACCTTAAGCGTTTCAGAAATATCTCCCACAGAAACAAAGGTTAAAGTTATGGTGTCTCCGGCTTTGGCAATATCGGTCTGACTGTTGTTCGAAATAATTTGTATGTCGGACAAACTATATACTGGAGCATTTTTTTTAATTTCAAAATTTTCCAGTAAAAAATCTGTGCAAAGAGATGGACTGGCATTATCGCAAGAAGATCCCTTTAAGCCGTAAGAACCTTCTGCTGTTTGAGTTATATCCCAATTGAAAGATGTTTCCGTTAAATGAGAAGCGATTTGAGTTGAATCTTCTCCGCTAACAAGATAAAGGTTGTAAAATAAACTATCGTTGTTCGGATCTTGTGCTGGGTCCCAGGTTATTTGGACGGTATTTTCTGTATTTGCATCAATAACCTGATTTGCGGTTGGAGTCAAAAATGATGTAGAATTGGGCGCTAAATTAGGAGTTGGTGTGAAATAGAAAGTTCGGCTTGAAATCATCCCATCGGCATTAATAATCGCCCTTACCCCGTCGGAAATAGTTTCTCTTCTGGCAACATGAATATGAACTTGAGGACATCCTTCTTGATGAGTCACTAACCAATCGTTTCGCTGGCCGATATACCACGCATTATTATTATTACATATATTACTCGGATTATATCTCAACTGCCACCCTTTTTCTTCATCGGGAGAATTTGAATACAGGACAATCCAAAAATCAGAACTAATATCCAAATTATTAACTCCGATATTGCCATTAGCATTTGCCTGTAAAGGAATTAAGAAATGTGTAGCGTTTTCGTTGTGAGTATGATGGTATGATTGGTTTCTCCCTATTGAAGCCACTAATTCCGCTTCGGGATTATTCGTCCAATTAGATTCAAAAAATGAAAGAGGCATATTTTTTTTCACCAAATAAACATTCATTTCTTGCGAGTTTTGATATGAAGAAGGAGCCGCATTAATCTCAATGAAAAAACTCATATTGGACACCATTTTAAAAGGGTTCTGGATATGAAAAATTTGATAACTATCTTTTCGAACCGACATATTGCTCGGTGTATTATTCCAAATTACCGATGAAGGAGCAAAATAAATTTCAGGATATATATCGTCGGGATTTATTTTTTCACTGACCCATTTTCCCGTCGCTCCATCATATGTCAAAGTTTTAGTTCTCTGTTCGGGCACAGGAGTTCCGTCAACATAATAATCCCAATAGGCTGAACCTTCTCCGTTAATTCCCGATACGTCTACGGTAACAGAATTGGGAGATTCAGATATATCTGCTGTAATTTCGTAACGACCAAAATAGCTTATATCCAATTCTGGATTAATAGCTATGCTTGTAATAAAAGGAGTAGCAGCCCTAACCATCACTACTAATGCTCCAAAGATAAAGACGGAGACAATAACTGTAGATAGTATTTTTTTCATATTTTAATATTAATTATTAAAATAATTATATCATAAATAAAAACCGACTAAAAGTCGGTCTTGAATTTGCTCGGTAAGTGGGCCAAGCTTGGAACCTTTTTGAAAAATTAATTTATATAGAAAAACCTACGTTTCATTAGGAATTACCGTTCCTCATCTTTTTAATCGTTTTTATGTCTTGTTATCCAGATAATCAATTGCTTTTAACATAGCTACTTTATTATCTTTTAAGTGGCCCAAACCTGTATTGCATGATATACACAATAATCCCCTAACTTTTCCTGTTTTATGATCGTGATCTATTACAAAATTTTCACTTATTGGTTTTCCACAAATCGCACATTTATCTTTTTGTTTCTGTTTCATATTTTCCAATTCATTTTCCGTAATTCCATAAGCTAGCAATCTCTTTTTTTTCTTCCATTTTGTATACACATCTGAATTCTTGTATTTCTTCACATATTCCTTTCCTTTTTCTGAATCTCTGTATTTTTTGCGATATTCTTTGACTTTTTCAGGGTTATTTTTTTTCCAATCATTAAGCCGTTCCCTAAATTTTTCTATGTTTTTTTTGCGATATTTTTTAAAGTATGTTTTCCATTTCTCTGTTTTTTTATACTCTTTATTGTGTTTCTTTTGATATTCTTTACGAGTTTCGGTTTGATGCGACAATCTAAGACAGTCCTTACACCAAGAACCTAATTTATCGGTTTCTTTATTTTTATAAAAATAAGATTCTTCTTTTTCTAATTTACACTTTGAACACCTTTTCATATCTTAGAATTAATATAATCATCTAAATCAAACATTACCCGTCCATTTTGGAATAAAATTTCAACAGCTTCTTCTTTAGTCATTCCGTAGTCAATTACAGTAATAGCTAAATCATGTAATACTCTGGCATCAATAAAAATAATATCTTCAATTTGGTGCTCTTCCTCTCCTGTGTAAGCAGTCTTTCTTTTTTCTGGTTCCACATTTACGTCGTAATTAAGAATAAGTGCTCCTCTTTCGATCTCTTTTTTATTTTTTAAGTGTTTCCATAGTTGGGCTATATGTCCAGTGCCTGGATATGAAGCATTGTCACCTTTAATTTCAGCTAATATTTGTTCGCCATTAACTTCAATTATGATATCTTCATGTGCCAAAGTAGTTTCTTTATTTTTGTCTGCGTCAATAACAGATAATCCTAGCACTTCTTTAAGGGTATAAATTATACTCTCTTTTAAAATATCGTTTTTCTGAGTCAATAGATTGGATAGAAATTTATATTTTTCTCTAGCAATTTTTTGCTTAGTTTCTACGTCCGCAATCAAACTTTTAGCTTTCTCAATTATTTTATTAATTTTTTTTTCGTATCCACAAACCTCGAGAGGTAAATATTTATCAGAATTTTGCCAATCTGGTTCATAGAACTCGGGCAAAAATTTAGGAGAATGCATAGCAAACTCTTTAAGTATTTTTTTAATTAGCAAATTATTATTTCTGAACAAGGGAAGCAAGAAAAAAGTCGGGCAACAGTCGCTATAATGCATACTATTGTTATGATAACAACCTAGGATATCGCCCGCTTTATTTTTATATATATTTTTTACAAGAAAACGCGAAGAAAACTCCTGATAAAAACTATCTTTCCCTGAATCAACAGTAATATAGCTTTCAGTAGGCATAATAACCTCTCCTTTTATTTCCTCGAATAATTTGTTAAATTCTTCATTTAAGTTGTTTACAGTTTTATCTCTTCCTATAGTTTTATGTATGGTTATCCCTCGTATCCCAAGGTGGAACAACACTGCCGATGTATAATCTCCCAACAAAACCACCAAAAAGCCTTTATTAGATAAAACATAATCAATAAAATCGTTTACGTATTTTTCATTATAAGGTTCTAATTTTTCGGCAAATTCTTCTTCTAAATTAGGAACAGTATGCAGTTTTATGAAAATAGCTTTGTATTCGTGTATTGCTAATGGAAAGTAAGCTCGGAACATTTTTTTTAGGGTTTCTCCATAATCTTCATTATAATTTTTTTCATAGGGCAATATATCGCTTAAATAACCACGATTAATTTCTACCTTCTCTGGTAGTTTTAATTTGTCTGTTTCGTTTTGAGTGAAATTCACTAAAAGAATTCTTGATAGCATAAAATTATAGTCTACTAAGTTGTTCGAAATTGGAACATTTTTATCGTTAATTATTGTCTTGATGATTAATGTTTTTCCTTGCCATTCTTGCCAGATAATCTCTTTGGTTTTTTAAAAATTCTCTATAATTCCTATCGTGATTATTAACGACCGAAAAATTTCTATGCACTAAATGATTTCTATAGTTATTAAATCTTCTTAATAATGATTCGTACTCTTCATTTTTTCTTTCTAAAAGCTCTATTGCTTCGTCAAGCTTATGCTTTGTATCCTCTTTGCTTAATTTAATCTTTTCTAGCTCTTTCTTATTAATCGTTCCCCTTTTTTCTTTCTCTACTAACTCTTCTGCTTTTTCTATTATTAATTCTTGGGGATCTTTTAGATTTCCTTTTATACCAAAAAAATTAAAACTATCTAACGACAAAAATAAATAGGTGAAAACTTTTTTGAAAAACACAAAAAATACAATGATAATGATTGGCCAAATTAAATTCTTAATCACTTCCATTACCCTGTTAAAGGTTGCATCATCTAGTCCTTTTATAAACGGAATAAAGATATGATAAAAAACTACTCCAGTTAAAACTGCTAATAAAATTGTGGTTAGTATTTTTTGAATTGAATTCATTTTTTTAAACAATTTAAAGATGAGTTTTTTCTAAATAAATTATTGATTATCCTAACATTGGAGCTATTATAAAACATTTACCCGCATAAAGCAACCACATAAGGATAAACTAAATTTTTGTTTTTACCACCGTAAAATATTGCTTTATTTACCATTTAGATCTATATATGAAATTAACCTTGTTGTCTTACAAAGGTTTTTAATAAGAATGCATAATAGCCAATCATCATTCTGCGTCCCATGAATTGGCTTTAACTAAGTTCCAACTCAACCGAACAGATACAGCAAAAAATTAATAGAAAAGGTCGAAGCGTATTTTCATAAGAAGTACAATTTGGAATTGTCCGATGAAAAGGCAGAGGAATACATAAAGTCTCTTGCCGATTTTTGTTTGGCTTTTCTTGAAGAGTAAAGGGTAAATAAGTCCAATGAGGGCTTTTTGCCCTCATTGGGTTACACTTGATTACAATGTCAATTAATCAGAATGTCACACCTAAGAAATACGGGAAAAGTTACTATTTGCAATAAGAATTTTCAAGTTGCGTTCTATAAAATAAGAGTAATGACCACCAAAGAGGAAAAAGAGAAAAGACAAGCGAAGGAAGATATGGAAAAAAATTATGCTAATTGCGTCAAAGGAGATTGGTTTTGGGAAGAAAGAGAAGAGCGAAAAAGGCTCAGGCTTGAACTTAAAGAAGCTTCTTGTGAACAGAATTTAATTAATTCAAGAAAAAAGACTATGAATAAAATGAAAAATCTTATTACTTGCAATGCTTGGCAGTGGCCCAAGAACAATGGAAAAATGTTTCCTCCAATTTTCCTTACTTTAACATTTGGAAAAGAAATAAAAGATCTAAAAACTGCTAATCGTATTTATAGTAAATTTATCCAGAGATATAATTATAGGCTCTTTAAAACAAAAGATAAAATTTTACAGTATATTGCTGTCCCCGAATTTCAAAAGAATGGCAGAGTTCATTATCATTGCTTATTTTTTAATTTGCCTTTCAATCCTAAAAACTATGATATCTCCCAAGAGGTTTGGGACAATGGTTATATTTATATGAAAGCAGTTTCTGACAAAAATACTTCTGGGTTAGCTAAGTATATGTCTAAATATTTAATTAAAAATTGTGATGATGGTAGATTATTTAAGAAAAGAAAATACTTCCCTAGTGCCAAATTACTTCGCCCTATTATTCTTAAGGGTTATTGGAAGTCGATTCATGTTCTTGAAAGTTTACAAAAGACGAGATTACCAGAAAAAATTACTAACAAGAGGATTGAGGTTGATTTTATAGGTGTTATGAATTTTTATTTCTGCCAATTAGGGTCGAATGAGAATGTTATAGATTTGCTTCCAGAGCTTGACCAGTATACTCAAAATGTTCTACAATCCGAAATTAATAAAGAGCAAAGAAAATTAAATTTATGAAATATATTATTTATTGCAGAAAATCTACTGAATCTGATGATCGCCAAGTGTTGTCTATTGATTCACAAGAAAGCACTCTTTTAGAAATAGCTCGTAATAATAGCTATGAGATTTTTAGAACATTTAAAGAAAGTAAGTCAGCCAAGAAACCTGGCAGACCTGTCTTTAATGAAATGATGTCTTTTATGGAAAAGACCAAAGATGAATATTGTATTTTGACTTGGAATTTAGATCGTTTAGCTAGAAACAGCTTTGACGGAGGTAATATTATCTGGTTTATGGATCAAGGACTAATTACTGAAATAATGACCTATGACAAAATCTTTAAAAACAACGCTGACGATAAAATGATGATGAATATGGTTTTTGGTTTTGCTAAAAAATATGTTGATGATTTAAGTAAAAATGTCAAAAGAGGAAACAGAACAAAAATGGAAAAAGGTGGCTGGCCTGGCTACTCCCCTTACGGATATTTAAATGATAAAGCAGATAAAACAATTCTTATTGATGAGGAGAGAGCTGGTTATGTAAAAAGATGTTTTGAATTATTTTCTTCTGGAAGATTTAATCTACGAGAAGTTACAAGGATTATGGAAGAAGAAGGAATGAGAAGCCGTGGTGGTTGTAAAGTTAGCAAAAGCAATATTCAAAATATTCTTACCAATTCTTTTTACTATGGCTTTATGCATAAGGGAGATAATTATTATCAAGGTAATCACGAACCTTTAATTTCTAAAAAAACTTTTGATGATGTTCAAGAGGTTTTAAAAAGAAGAGGACGATTTAAAAAAGAGAAACATTTTTTCCATTTAAGAGGATTATTTACCTGTGCTGTTTGTGGTTGCACTTTAACTGCCAGCAAAAAGAAAGGTCACGATTATTATTACTGCACTAACGGTAAGAAGGTTTGTTCTGAGCATAAAAATTATCTACGATCTGAAGTCCTAGATAATCTTATTGTTCCCTTCTTTGAAAAAATTGATATAGACGAGGATATTATCCAGATTGCCTATGAATCAGTTAGAGAAGAAAGAAGTCTTAATAAGGCTACAAAAATCGAATCTGTCGAAGTTCTCTCAAAACAACTAGAAGGGGTTAAGCGAAAACAGGAGGTCTTACTGGACAGTTTCGTATCCCAAACCACCCCAAAGGATATTTATGCGTCTAAAATGGGTAAATTAAATGGCGAGGAGATAGATATAAAACAAAGATTGTCTTTTTTAGAACTAGAATATAGCAAACAAGCCATTATTGATGATAAAATAAGGGACTTCTTGCTTAATACTAAGAAAATGAAAGATGATTACTTGAATTCTAACGAAATAAAGAAAAATGTTATTGCAAATCAGCTACTTTGGAACCTTAGCTTGAGTGGTCGTGAAGTGTTGAATTATAAAGCAAAAGAACCATTCAACATACTGTTAAATGGCCATAAAATTTGCGACACGGTATCTTTGCTCGCTTGGCAGGACAGCTTTCGAACCTTTGATTGGATAGAAGCGGTTGGAGATTTAGAGACTACAAATAAAGAAATTACTTATTTGTTATCCTTAGTTTAATAATGACCTAAAATACATCTGAAGTATATGCCAAAAAAGATAACATAGCGCTCCTATGATTAAAAATTTAAATTGCCACTGAGCAAAACTATTTGCTTTATCAGAATTATAAGAAAAAGCATCAGACATTCCTTCAATGGCTGCTTCTACGTGTTCTATGGACTTACCTTTTAATTTTGGATGAATACCTTTTTCTGCCCTTAAGATATCTATGTTTGTATATATACTAGCATTTGTATATGCAATATGACGACAACCAAAGAAAAAGCTCAACCCCCAACACAATACCGCCACAGCCAATGCAAGTTGAGATTTATCAAGTGTCGCACTAGTTGTTTGCTGAACTGCAATTCCAATCATAGCTCCAGCGGCTGCAAGTAAAAAATAGATATACTTATTTTGTGATTCACGAAGAGACCTATATAATTCTGTTGATAAATTTTCCATATTCATTTTTTACAATTTTTTATAAATCATCTTTCTTCTGGTCTTCCAAAATAAGTAGCTAAAGACCACGATAAGTGATGTCTACCTAAGTCACTTAAAGAAACTATTTTAGAGGAAAGATATTTTTCGACTTTATTTCTAGAAACAAAAATCATTGTTTGGAAATCAGCTAATGATTCGGACAATAAGTCTGATTCAGGCAAATAAAACCAATAATAAACCTTTCTTTCTCTAATAGATCTCGCCCTAGCTGTATTTATAGTATTATCAACTAAAAATTGATCTAATTTATAAACAGGACAAATAATTAAATTTGTCCTTCTTTGAGCATCACAAGTTTGTGACAATATCATAACCTTTTGTTTTTTTGTTTCAATAGCCAACAAAGAATTACCCATTTCGCTTAAATTATCGGGCTCAAAAAAACCGACTTCATTTTTCTTTATAAGTTGAGCATTTTCAAAAAGATAGAAAGGAAAATCGTCAATTATATCACCTTGATAAAAGGTTGAATTATCAATAGGGTTAACTGCATACATAAATAATTAAAATTAAAGTATGCTGGTTTTAAATACTTTTTTGTAAAATTTATCCTCTTCGTCTTTTGTAAGTTCTTCTCTTTTTATCTCTTCACCGTTTTTAATTTTAATGTTTCCTTGAAAAAATACGATATTTTGGAGGGGATGAAAAACTACATTATTTTTAATAATTTCTGAAGAATAAGAACTATCTGATGGAGTATGTTTTTCTTGCTTGCGACTATTAATAGTGCATCCTGTTTCTGAATGTGTCATATTTTTATATTTTAGCCCACTTATTATTTACGACATTTACGTTTATTTGCTGAACTCCAGCAGGATCAGGCATCTTGCTGATATTATATGTTGATTGAAAACTAAATTTTAACTTTCCAGAATGAATAGCAGCTCTATTTATCAATATATCCTTCTTAGAATCCTTACCAATTAATTCTAACGGATTAAATTCCTTATCAATTTCAAGATATTTTATATAGCAATTAATAATGTCATTGATTATTTTTTCTTCTTTTTTAGCTGGAAATTCAATAATATCCTCAAATCCAATTTCTTTAGCTTCTTTCCTGTTAATCAAATGCCTATGAGAAAAAAGTTTTTGCGTTAAGTTTTCGATTATTTCTTTTGATTGTCTTTCTGGAATCTGATTTTTATGCTTACTCAATAAATTTTTAGCAAGTCGCCTAACTAATGAATGTGTTCTATTGGCAGATCCCAACATCGTTGGATTAATTTCTCTAGTAAGATCTTTCATTATTTCGCATAAAGCATTCTGCTCCGTAAGACCAATTTTTTCTTTTACAAAATCTATATAGCTAATTATATCTTCTATTTCAAAATGTTTAAGCTTGTTATTTCCATCTGGCATATCAGCAGCTGGGTCTATCGGACTTAAATGAGCATATCTATTCATAATTATCCTATCGGATCCTAATGCAATCATAGTGCCCGCACTTAATGCTTTTTCCATAACAACTACTTCAAATTCATCACAATGCTCTCTTATCATATTTACAAGTGGCCAAGGAGTTTCTAATTGACCACCGTTTGTATATAGAGCAAGAGTAATTTTTTTAGTTTTATTTATAGTTTGCAAAATCTGCTTAAAATATCCTAAAATATCAGAAGCGACTTTGGTTGAAAAAAATTCCTCAGGTTTTTTATCTCCAGTAATGTAAACAATAACCTTACTGTTTCTGCTCTTTTCTAACGCAAATATAGCCTTATTTAGAGGACCTATTGGATCTTTTGTATTTTTTTTAGATACTTTTTTAATTAACTTTGGCATATTTTTATTATATACTATTAAGTTGCTGTTTTCAATAAAAGATATTATTTTTTATTACCATAAACGATATAAAGAAATGTCCTATAAATTATTGATTCCCATAGAATAAACCAACCAAGAGTGAGTACAATTACAATTAACAAACTCTTAAAAACGTCTATAAAAAAAGAAGGGTATAAAAATTGGCTTGTTATTTTTGCTTTTACTTTAACTGGCACAAGGTCCAATCCATTAACAACTTTAAAGTTTTTTGAATCAACAAGGTGGTTATCGCAAAACATCATTAAGCTCCTATCTTTGGAATTAATAGTAGATGTTGTTGGTACGCCACTACAACTTACTTCTTTTCCCTCAGCTTGATTATAGTTTTCTTCAAAATTATAAGAATTAACAGTGTATTTATACCAATTGTGATTTTGAGATACTACAATAATACAACTAAAAATTAAAACTAAAAAAGTACTTGCACATAATAAAACAGTGATTAGGCGATGCCACCATTTATTTTCTAGTCCCTCTTTTCGAGGGAAAACTAAATCTTTAATATATTGTTTTGATATTTTCATAAATTATTTTTTAAAAATACTATTATTAACTATCAAATTTAATGTTTCCAGAGTATGTTTATTATAATAAAGTATCACTAGCAAATATAGTTGTTTTTGCATCCCTAGGAACCATCATAACTGGCCACCAAAATTGACTTCCCCTCCATCCATCCTCTTCTTTTCCATTTTGTTTAAAGAGCATAACAATTGGTAAGTTAATAGCTGTTTCTTTAGCTATTTTACCTTCTGTTTTTGGAGTATCTGGAGCGTCTGAATACCTTCCGTCCTCTTTTATTCTTTTTAAATTTCTATTTTCTCTTATCAGTATCCAAACTTTTCCACGATTTTCATCTAAAGAATTAAGAGACAAATGCTCTATGCTTGCCTTGAATGCTTTATAATCCCATTGATAAGCACTATCATCAAAAATTAAAACTTCTTCGATTAAGTCCATTACTTTAGTAACTTCATTCAAATCAACAAGCATAGGAAGCTCTTTATTTTTTCCATTAAACCAACTATCTATAGTTTTATCTATTACTTTAATTTTGTCGCTAATTTTTGTTTTATAGTCCGTCTGGAAACCTATAGGTAGCAATCTTTTATATGGAGTTAGCGAAGTTAAAGATGATAATAATAACTTTGATGGTGAGCAAGGAGCTAATTTACCAGAAACATCTTTTCTTATAAAATATACTCCATTTTTATGATCACCCTTTTCGAATGCATCCCTAAGTGCAGTGTCAAATTCATGAATTTTTTTCATTACCATATAAATATCGTATGTAGTATAAAATCTGGTCACAGCTAGATCTAACTTAGAACGTACACCATACATACGAGAGTGTTGTAATACTGTATCTTGTTGAAATCTTTTGGGGCTTCTGCCGTAATAAAAACCAATTAAATTTTTGATTGTAATTCCCCTATCGAGTATTTGACCGCCAATAAATATATTCATTGGTGTTCTTAGTTTTAATTGACCGTCCTCATCTAATAATTCTTCTATTTCTTTTTCAGAATTAACAACCGTAATCATTATTTGACCTGCATTTATAGACTCATATACGGCATTTTTTACATCATCTATTTGTGGCATTGTTGAATCAAGCAAGCTCATGGATATAGATAAATCTTCATAAGAATCAATTATGAATTGATTTAATTCTTCTTGGTTTTCTTTTACTGCCAATTGAAAATTACTAATTATCGCTTCGATTATTTGTCTCTGCCAATCATGTGAGCTTTTTGATATTTCACTATGAGCAATGAATGCGTATTTTTGAAGTTTTTCACTATTTTTACTTTGCTGTATTCTGCGTATATTCGATCCAACTATAAAACTCATGACAGCTTTTCTTAACATTTTAATGTGTGCCGTTGTAAGAACTTCATCAATTTTAAATTTTCTACCATCTGATTTTTTTAAAGCTTCTCTTTCTTCTACTGAAACCTCCTCAAAAATATACTTTGCAATATCGTCAGTTTCATCAAAATAAAAATCTCCGCCAATATATAAAGAATGTATTGGCACTAAAACAGTAAAAAATGGCCTTTTAGGAAAAAATTCTAATTTTTCATCATTTTCACTGTCTGGCTGTAAATATAAAGAATAAGGTGTAGCTGTAACCTGAAGATAATCAGTATCAGAAACTAATCGTCTAAATTCTTCAATTTGCGAAGAAATTTTACCGATTTCTACAGCTTCTTTTGATTTATAAAAACTGACACTAGCAAAGTCTGCCTCATCATCAACAATTAGTACTTTTTTTTGACCTAAATCAGGATAAGTATTAACTAGGTTTTGAATCAATTTTTTCATGTTGTTTATTTCTTTCTTTACAACAATGATAATTTTTTTATTTCGCTCCCATGGAGTAACATTATTTGGAAAATTCATAATATCAAATAAAGAAATTTGATCATCTTCTATAAATTTTTCGTAATCTCTTTCTAGTCTTCTTATTGTTTGTTTAAGCAACGCCTTAGTTCCTTTTGTTAGAACTATTGCCACATCATAATCATTATCAAATGCAAGAGCTATGACTCCAATAAAAGCCCTTGTTTTACCACCTTGAATTTTACCCAACAGCATTCCCGGCTTACTTATAGTTGTTTTTGAATCAAGTAAAGAAAAAACAGTTTCTTCCATTTTAAGAATCAGCTCATCTGTATCTTCACGTTTTTTAATTAGTGTTCGAAAAAAATATCCTTTTTCCATTTTTTAAAAATTAAAACACATCAAAAAGATGTGCCGTTATTATCTATTAAATTTTTTACTATTATTTTCATTGGCTCTAATATATACCTAAAAATGAGATAAATCAAGAAAGACCAATAGTAATCTTTTTCCTATAATATCATTGGCTTTTTGGGACAAATACAACTTGTATGATTAAACCATTCCTCTAAATATATATTTTTCCATTCTTTACCGTAAATAGTATCAATTCCATATTTAATTTATTCAACATATCTTATTGTTAAGTGTTCTAATAAATACTGATAGGCTTTCTCATTTCTAATAATAAAATTACGGAAGAAAAGAGTTGAAAAACAATATAAAGACCTTGCACACCACAATGAAAAAAGAAAAATGATTATAAAAATAAAAATTTGAGGAGATAATAGTATTTTAAAAAAATAACCAACGATCATGATAAGAAGTAATAGGTTAATCCCGCCCATTCCTGAGTTCCCCATTGAAGAAAAAGAAAAGTATGTAAAATAAATTAGAGGAAGAAGAATAAGATAAACTATGCCCCACCAACTAAAAAACCAGAAGCCCAGCACGATACTAATCAATAGTAATAATGGATTCAGTAAAAATAAAGTAAAAATAATTATTTTCTCAAAATATGGAGCTTCACCTGTCTCCTCTTCTATTTCTTTCATCGGAATATCCGTGTAGAATTTTCTCGCTATTGCACGATCTACACCTATTAAGATTTTGCCTTGTTTCTCAAGCTCTACCAAATTTTCGTAGTCCATATATTTTTACCTTGTTTTACTAATAAAAAACTTCTTTATTCTATTTACTAATTTCTTACTATTTTTCTCCTCTTCTTCTATTCGTAATTCTTCTTCAAACTTTTTAAAGCCGGCTTCGTATTCTAGTCTTCTTTCTTCGGGAGTTAATGAATGAAGTTCTTTATCAATAGCTATAAATAAGTTACGAACATATTCCTCATTTGTAAATTCATTGCCATCACCATCAATCATCTTTTGTTTAAGAAATTCGTCCCAGCCAACCTCGGGATTTTGTTCAATATAATCAAAAACTCTAAAAATAGTACCTTGAACCTGTTCACAATATGACCCGACAAACCAACCATTAGGAAAAAACTTTCCATATTCATCTTTATGATGGAGCATTGTACCCACCTGCGTGACAACAAAGTTATAGCATTCACCCTGTGATTCCTCAGGCTGTTTACATTTTGGACACTCTATCCCCTTTGAATAAGCTATAAATGTAGTCTTGCAATTTTTACATTCGTATTCTGGTAATCTGAAATGTATGCTCATATTTTTTAATTTGTTTATTTATTTTAGTGTTGTTTATCCTACTTCATCCTTTTTATCTTTTATGGTTCCAATCAAAACAATGACGCTAGCTTGAAACAAGAAAATCACTCCATAAATCCAACAAGGTAGTTGAATTATTATTTCCGCAGCATTTTCGGGTATTGATCCAACAGAACAATAGCTAAAAACCGATCGGAAATTAAGAATTAAATATGCTGTAGCCAATAGCCAATACGCCGTGCGGTTCGGGGATAGATAAGATGCTCCACTCGCCGTCCCCCCAAAAATAATTATTGTCAGCACAAGTATCGGAGTTGTTAAAATTAAAGATATTATTATTGCCCATATAATACCTAAATCTCTTGTCCAGAAAAAGAAAAAAGATAGACCCATGAAAACTAAAAATCGTCCTATGTAAAACAGGAAATATCCTACCGGTAGAAACAATAACCATTGTAAAAATTTTTTCATGATTTTTATTATTTATTTAATAGTATAAGAGAAATTTATGCGATTACCGGTATCGTATTATACCAAATCATAGAAATGGCTTAATTTCAACTTCTGGAAAAATTAACGAACCTCCTATATGTTTATCATAGTCACTTTCATAGCCATATAATTTGTATATTTTATTATATTCTTGCATTTTATTATTCCACTGTATTTTATTCATTCTTATCTTATCATCATCCGAGTCATTAAAGGATATCAATAAGCTATCATAATTAGGAGAAATAAAAATAATACCTGAATCATGGTTGTTCAAATACTGACAGCTTGAAATAGTTTCAGAAAGAGATAAAACAACTTTTTTTATTGTTTTTTTATCTTCACTTAAAACATCTTCTGTTTTTAAAGAAGGGATGCTACTAGCTTGCTTGCAAAAAACTTTTAAATTTTCTAATGTTGGATTACTTAAAAAATTTCTTGCTATAATTTGCGTCTCATTATCAACAGATGGACCCTTTAAACATCGCACAGAGGCACCAGTCGATTGCAAAGACGCGACATCATGAAGCGGAGGTTCGTCAGAATTGATATGATAATAAAAAGAATAATCGTCGGCAAAAAGTGTAGATGACCAAAAAAAAGCTACAGAACTTTTATATTGAAATTGTCCATTATCATCACGACGACCAGATCCATAAGCAGAAAAGCCAGAAATAATATCGCTCTTAGCATTATTAAATCCAATTCCTCTCATTTTTTCACCAGCTATCTTCCCCCCACCTAAATAAGTGGCTAATGTATCCCATTCAGAATTCTTAGGTATATGCCAGCCATCTGGACATATATCTCGTGTGAACTCATTTTTACTAGGAATAGGAGGATAGTAATAATAATTAGTAGCCTCATTATACTGATACAATCCACCATAAGTATTGCAATTAGCAACATCATTATCATAACAATACTTTTCTACGGTATTATTATTAGCTTGATTTATGTCTCCAGAAATATATTTTCCGATATTTAGATTTCTCTTCATCCAACATTGAGTTCCTATTTTTACTATCTCATAAATTGGATTATTGATATCACGATTGTCGTTTATAGATAATACTCCATCACATCCAAGAGTAGACGTTGATGAAGAAAATGGGACCGTAATTATAGTATTTGATTGGGAAGACGAAGGTGAAGCCTGTGAAGATTCTTGCTTCTTTTCCTTAGCAATGGTTAAATCTTCTTTAGCTTCCTCTTCTGTTATAATTTTAGATGATGGTGTTACTTCTTTTTTTACTTCTTTATTCTTATTCCAAGCATAATATCCAGAACCACCCACTGTCGCTAAAACCAAAACAATCAAACCTATAATTATAGGAGCAAATCCTTTTTGTTTTTGATTCATATAATTATGCTGGTAAATTTATTACTATTACTAATAATCTCTACCTGTAGCGTTTTATATACAAAAAGCCCACCACAGGTAGTAGCCGAAGCCACTCATACCAGTTTCCTGATATGGCGAGTTAAGCACCCCATGATGGGTTGTCTGTTCTTAACTCGTCTTTTGACCATGCCTTTATTACTAAGGGTTTAGGCCACTTCTATTAAATTGTGATTACATAATAGCTTAAAAGTTAAAAAATGTGTAGTCTTACCTTGTACTTTCAATTTAATCATCATATAGCTATTTAATAGGTAATTTTCCCAGATATTTGCTATAATAATAAAAAATATATCGCCATATGTTTGAAAAAGTATATAATGAGAATTTATTCATAATGAAGCTCCTGACTACACAGCCAGAATTTTTAGATGATGTGCAAAAAATAAGGGTTAAGCTAAAAATTCCAACTCAAGGATTTACCACTAAAAAAGATAAAAATAAATGGCTAGGTAGCAATCTAAAGAATCTTTTTCCTGGAAAAAGATCATTGCAAGATCCGAATGGTATTTTTTATCAAACAGAGTCTTTAGTAAAAAAATATCAACTAAGGTATAACTTTTTACCATATATAGAATCTTATATTTTTTATAGTAAAATAGATGCTCCGAAATTTAACTTCGATGTTTCTCTTGGACCAGATCCAAGTGGATTAAGACATGATAAATGGGTTTCGCTTAAGGCTTACTCTCCATTAACGAAAGACGAAATAAGACAAGCTACTAAAAAATTAAAAGAACTTCAATCGGAATTTTTACCTCCCAAAGTAACTTTAGATTTAAGACCTAAAATTGATATTGATTTTGCTATAAAAATTGAAAAAGAAATGCAAAAAAGAAAAAAAGAATATATTGAAAAACCAGGAGACTATCTATCAAGGGTAAGAAAAGTATACGGAGAAAAAGAATATGAAAAAGTTAAAAAATTAGATATATATGAAACAGAAAAGGTACTAGAAAAATACACTAGTAGAGAAATAGCTGAAAAGTTTTTTAATACAAAAAATAAGGCTTCGCATGTAAGAAAAATCTACTTTGACATACAAGCAAAGAGAAAACAGTTGTTTGGGTAGAACCGATTTGAATTGGTGCCAGTTATCGTAACGCTACTCATAATTTGATGATCTATAATCACACTATAATATAGTGTTTTTTGTTTATAAATAATCAACTTAAATAAAAATATATGACAAAACAAAAAAATAAAACTCCAATTAGCTCCAATAATATGAAAAAAATCCCAGTCAGGCATAATTTTGAATATCAGGAGTTTATCCTTTGGATTAGCCTACCAAAGGAACTTCGCAAACCGAATACTCAAGAAGAATTATCGAAACTTTTTGGAGTTGGTCCAGATACGCTTTCGGAATGGAAGAAACGAACAGGATTTTTTGAGGCAGTAGCAAATCAAAGAAAAAGCTGGACTAAGGAAAAAACTTCTGATGTTATTTACGCTTTATATAAACGCATAATAGAAACAGGAAGTGCAGCTGAGGCAAAACTTTGGTTCCAAATCATAGATGGCTACTCCGAACGACTCATGACTTTTGTCGAAAAAGAAAATCCTTTAACTAAATTAACTGACGCTGAACTTGCTGAATTTATTAAGAAACAAAAAGATAGATTCAATAAAAAAGATTAAATTATATGGAAAAAGAACAAATAAAAATAAGAGACTTAAGAATAAAAGAAAAATACTTTATTGATGACGCTTATTTAAACGGATATGCAAAATTATGTGGCGTTTATGCTACCGCTATTTATAATTCTTTATCGAGACATTCTAACTTTCAAACACAAGAGTGCTTTCCATCTATTGATTCAATGGCAAAACAACACTCAATGGATAAAAAGACCGCAATAAAAGCAATTAAAACATTAGAAAAATGGCATATTGTTTTTGTCTTAAAAAGAAAGAACAAAAAAACAAAAAGGCAGTTGCCTAATACTTATATCCTTCTAGATAAATCTGAATGGATCCCTAAACCACAAAGCCGAGTGGAAGAGGAGGACTCGGATATAGAAAGCCGAGTGGATATAGTTCCCGACCCGAGTGGATTTCAGGGAAAAAGCCGAGTGGATGACGTCCACTGTAAGGATGACATAGTATTAAGGATAACAAATAGTAATGCTATGGACGAACCGGAGGTTCGTAGTAATAGTCAAGAACTTCTAAATCTTTTTTATAAAGAAATAAATCCTAATATAAAATTCAATAACAAAACTACCCGTGCTGATGCTGAGTGGCTCATGGATAAGTATGGAATAGAAAAACTAGAATCAATGGTGCTGTATATAAAGCAACACCAAGGAGAACAGTATTTCCCTAGCATATCAACACCAACTCAATTAAGAGACAAAATGGCACAGCTCATAAATTACCTAAATAAAAATAAAGGTGAAAATAATAATAAAGATAATATGCCAAAAGGTATAAGATTATGAACCAAGAAATAACAAAACCCCAAAAATGTATCGTAATGAGAAACGGAGCCGAGATCTGGGTTAATGAAGACAAGTCAAATCAAATAGAAATGATTTTAGCTAATCTAAAAGAAAGTAAATTTATTATTTTAGAAGGTAGAACCTTCAACACTGCTGATATTACTAATATCTTATTGCCTGAAGATATGGCCGACATTACAAGAAGAAAAAATGGAATGCACAAATGTAAATACGGCCATTGGCACGAAAAATTCGAACAATGCTCTCACGGAGTTAATGGATTAGAAAAATATAAAAAATACTAAAATTAAAAGTTTTTGACGTAATAAAATGTTAAGTCAAGATATTATAAAAGAATTTCAGCAAGCCATTCTAGAGGACTACGGTGAAGAAGTAGACCTTGTTGAAGCTGGCAAAATACTAACAGATCTCGTTGGCTATTTTGATAAACTTGCAGAAATACACTATAATGACTTAACAAATAAAGACCTTGTACTAGAATCAAAGTAATAAAAACATGAAAAGCATTATATTTTGTCGAGTATCGTCTAAAGAACAAGAAGAAACAGGATACTCTCTTGATGCTCAAGAAGAGCTTCTTAAAGATTATTCCGACAAAAAACAATTTAATACTGTAAAGATATTTAAAATATCTGAATCAGCTAGCGGGAAACAAGTCCGCAAATTATTTAACGAAACTTTTGAATACGCGACAAAGAATAAAATAAACATTGTCTGCTGTGAAAAGATAGACCGCTTAACCAGAAACCCAAAAGATGCTGCACTAATAGAAGATTGGATAAATGAAGATAAAAATAGAGAAATTCATTTTGTAAAGGAATCCTTTATTCTAAATTCCAACACTAGAGCCCATGAAAGCCTCGTTTGGAATATAAAGATATCAATAGCTCGATTCTATACTGATAACCTCTCTGAGGAGGTAAAAAAGGGCCAAAAAACGAAACTATCGCAAGGGTGGCTTCCTCAAAAACCACCCCTTGGTTATAAAACCATTGGAGAAAAAGGACACAAGACGCACATAATCGATGAGGAAAAAGCTCCTTTCATTAGGAAAATGTTTGAACTTTATTCTACTGGCAATTACTCGATAACTGCTCTTGCAGACATTATGTACAAAGAAGGACTAAGAACTAGAGGTGATAAAAAACTTGGAAAATCAAGATTCTATGATTTGCTCACAGATCCTTTTTACTATGGAAAAATAAAATGGAAGGGTGAAGTCTCAAAAGGCAACCAAGAACCAATTATTTCAATAGATTTATTTAAGACTGTTCAAACTAAATTAAATAGAAAATTTAAGTCTCCCTTATACACGAAACACTCCCCTGTTTTTAAAGCCAAGATGGAATGTGCTGAATGTGGAGGCACGATTACTTGGGAAACTCAAAAAGGCCATTGGTATGGCCACTGCAACCATTATAAAAATTGCTCTCAAAAAGTATGGATGAGACAAGAAAAAGTTGAAGATATTTTAATACCAATGTTTGAGAAGATGGCTCCTAAGGGCAAGAAAGTTTTAGAAGTGTTAGAAAAAGCCCTAAAAGAAACTCACAGCGACGAAATTAAATACCACGAAAATTCAATGAAGGAAATAACCAACATTCTAGCGACCACACAGCGTCGTCTAGAAGCTATCTACGAAGATAAAATCGATGGAAAAATAACTCCTGAATTTTATTTAAAAAAATTAGAAGAATATAGTAAGCAAAAAGAAGATGCTACCGATAAGCTTAAAAAATTAAATGATGGTAATACAAAATACTATCAAGCTGGATTTGCTTTGCATGAGCTAGCTTTAAGAGCTGGAGATATCTATAAGAGCCCCAGAGCAACCACTGAAGATAAAAGATTACTTTTAAGCAAGATATTTTCGAACCTTACATTAAATGCTGATACTATAACGCCAAACTACACTTCGGCCTTCCAATTCCTTACAAAATGGATACCTATACTAAATAAGACTTTCGAACCAGTAGTTCTTGGCTCTACTAAAGCAAAAGAAGGCACTTTAATGCCCTCTCATCCTATGTTGCTCCGGTGGTAGGATTCGAACCTACAACCTATTGCTTAACAGGCAACCGCGCTACCATTGCGCCACACCGGAATGAATGACTATTACATTATAGTCATTTTCACTTTTTTTTCAACCCTTCTAGT
>Ga0265297_10004586_pt1 | contig 22286 bp, 16 predicted proteins | sample Munlanlwell13791_FD_192502 | JGI IMG/M metagenome (GOLD analysis project Ga0265297, IMG submission 192502) | Leachate microbial communities from a municipal landfill in Southern Ontario, Canada - Leachate well 137-91 | ecosystem: Engineered > Solid waste > Landfill > Unclassified | place... | reverse complement strand
GCTCCCTGCCGCCACTGGTAAAGCACATGGCTGGTACTTATGCTGCCATGCTTGCTGTTGCTTACGATGTATTGCGGAAGCTCTATGGTAAAACTAATAATAGCCGGATTAGGATACACCTTCAGTTGCGATTTCTCAGGCTGGGTAAAAGGCTCGTTTATATCCACCACTATATCACAATCCAATGCAATGGTATCCGATACTATGGCGTGATTACACAGGCTGTCGTAGGTAAAAGGCTGGGTGTAGATGCTGTCGTACTCCAGGTCGCTGTTGAGTTTCCAAAGGTAGATATTCCACCGGTTATTACGATAAAACCCACCCGCAACTACTATTTTTTTATCCTCGGTTATTAAACTCCCTATCAACTGATAGCCTTCATCATTTAGTAACTCTTTTTGTTTTATCACATTACCAAGTGTATCTGTTTTATAAGCCCCCATCTTCATGGTATCTCCGGGATGCTGCCAGTTAGCACCTATAATCAAGTTGCTATCCAGTATATCCAAAGTGGTACATCCCCCATAAATAGTAGTAGTATCCATTATTCCATAATATAACTCCTGTCCGTCATGGCTAGTTTTTATCAAACATGGAGAATCGCCAGATATACCTATGTATTGACAGCCTGGAGTGTAATAATTCCCCCTGCTGTCTTCACGTGTTATTGACCATGGAGTCTTACAATAAAAATCCATATCTTTTCCCCAGGGAAGTTCCCATGTTTCATTTCCATCCAAATCCGTTTTTACTAAAAAGGGATGAAGGTAATAATTCGAATCCGAATGAGGATAATAGCACGACCCAGTAATTAAACACTGGTTATCCGATGTTATCATTAATTCATAGCAATCTTCGCTATTTACCAGAGTATCCGATGTTCCATAAGCATTTTGCCATACAATGTTACCATCCAAATCAAGACGAAACAACCAGATACGTTTGTCCCAGTTATATCCATAATAACTTGACATCATAATATATCCATCAGGGAATGCTTTTACTCGTACTCCGAAATCCATATTTCCCGGTGTACTAAATACCTTGCACCATTCTTTCTCCCCACAAGCGTTCAATTTCATAATAAAAGGATCCCACTCGGATGTATTGTTGTCATATCGGTCCGTTACGCCAGTGATAACATATCCACCATTCTCTGTTTTATCAATACCATGAATAATATTTCTATTATTTTCGTTACCAAATTTTTTATTCCATATCACATTACCATTGATGTCTGTCTTTATTAGTAAACCATATCTTGGTGAACTTACACTGTTCAATACTTTCCCAGTTATCAAATACCCTTTATCATATGATTCTATCATCTGGTAAGGGAAAGTATTTATATTAGAAAAATATATACGGGGCCATACTTGTGAGTATGAATTTATAACAACAAATAATGCAATAAAAATAGTTAATAGTACTTTTCTTCTCATAATGTTAATATAAGCAAGGCAGAAAAATATTATTCTTCTGCCTTGCAATTATACTAATTTTATTGATTAATATACAGAAAAAATACTGCTCAACCGGGCTTTACCTTTGTAAGCAATCTTCAGTACATAATTCCCTTTTCCCAATGAGGTTAACGGTATAATTACCTGATCGGTATTTTTCTGCAAATCCTTACGGCTGATAACCTTCCCGGTAATATCGGTAAACTGTAGCTGTGCAGGAACATTTCCTTCTTCTAACTTATATTCTGCTATAATATAATCATGGGCAGGATTTGGATACAATTTAATGTATTCCTCAGGGTTATCATTCACTACTCCCGTGGTATAATCACGAAGCTTAATCGTTTTAAAGCCGGATGGCAGTATAAGCGTATCTTCGTAATGAACGTAATCTGCAGCCCGCAATATATTCAGTGCATACATCCCGGTATTGCTTTCGTAATCCTGCGCCAACCCAAACAGGCGTTGTACAAGCAAAGTATCCATGTTCATTATACCGGTAGTATCCTGCTGGAGTTGTTTTAGTATATTGTAAAACTCCACATAGCGAAAATGTTCTGCTGCCTGTTCAGGAGAAAGAACAAACGTAAGTGGTATGGATGCAAGGGTGGCAGTGGCAGCCAGGCTGTCGCGTCTTTCCATCTGCCTTGCAGCAAGCCGGTATTTGGCATCTATAGTATTTTCATTTGCAAGCAGCATAGCCAGGCTGTCGGCAGACTGAGCGAAATCATTGTTACTGCAATATATCCTGGTCAGGTTGTTAAAGGCTTTACCCCTTTTTTGTTCCCAATGTGCCAGGGTTGCTTCCAATATTTCCTTTGAACCTACAACGGTGGCTCCCTGCATTATCTCTACCATCATATAATCGGGCATAAGGTTAACACGGTTATCCACGGCTGTAAGCACTGCTTCCGATTGTACGGATTGTGCGGATTGTGCAGATTGATAAGATTGAATACCATTCATAGCTTTTTATTGCTTTAAGTTTTTCTGACCCTTCCCATCAGGCATTCTACTAATTTTCAGGGTTACTGCGCCCTCTCCTAAAATTAGGGGAGGGTTGGGGAGGGGTCAAAATAGATTTACTTTTTATTTTTCCCCGCTCTATGTTTTCTGACCCTTCCATTCAATATCCACCTTATTTGCAGTAACATTCTGCCTCCCATAGTAATCGGAACTATAGCCTGGAATTGCTCCCGGTAGTTTTGGTATGGCTACCCATGGTTTTGGTACGGCTTCCGGCGGTTTTGGTACGGCTCCCAACGATTTTGGTAAGGCTTCCGGTGGTTCTGGTATTGGCAGTGGGTATTCTGGAATCGTTCCCGACAGTTTTGGTACGGGTTCCGGTGGTTTTGGTATGGCTACCAGCGGTTCTGGTACGGCTACCAATGGTTTTGGTAAAACCCCACAATGATACTGAACGAGGCTATTTTTTGTATGTTGTTAGCCTGTTAGTTTTATTTTTTTAAAGTATCGAGATATTTACCTGAATCCTGTCCAAAGGTTTCCATGGTTGAGTTCATTATTACGTACGTACTTTTTTCGCCGGCTATGCGTGAGAAAAGCAGTTCGTATTCCTGTCTCTTTTCGTCAACCATCAAAATCTTCACTAAGTTATCATTACGCTCCGAAGTGAGTTTTATATTACAGTAAGGACAATAAAATTCCACTTTTTCTCCCATTTCATATTCGAATGAAGGATGCTTAACCACCTGGTAGTTTCCCACCTGCGGATGAAGAATTATTAATCCTTCGCGGCGATGACTGGCTTTGGCATGGAAAACCACGTTTTCGCCCACATTAAGAAAATGCCTGCATTTAGGACATAAATAATCACCTTTCATATGTACCTCCGGTTTGTTAAATATACAGAATAGCATTTTCAACAAAAAAATAAAGAAATTGTTTGAAGCGCAATAAGGAAAAGTGGAAAGAGATAAGCCGGCAGCTAATCCCCGAAGCTGATACCAATACCTCTTGCTGTACGTACCAGTGCATTGTCAGGCTCAACCAGGTTGGGTTTCTGGATGGCATCGCTGAGCGAAACGGAAATGATTTCGGGAAAACGAAAGGAAACCATGCGCCCGAATTCACCGTTGAGAGCCATCTCAAAAGCTTTTACCCCAAACTGTGTAGCCAATACCCTGTCGTAAGCAATCGGAACGCCGCCTCGTTGCAGATGTCCGAGGATGGTTTCGCGAATATCGTGTTCGCAGCCGGCATCTTTCAGTTGTTGCGAAAGCCGGAAAGCAATCCCGCCCAGTTTAAAATTGAGGTAACCCACTTCATCGCTTGATTTTCCTACCAATTCGCCATTTTTCGATCTGGCGCCTTCTGCAACAACGATGATGGCAAACCCCCTGTCGCGGTAAAAGCGTGAATTAATTTTATCCAACACAACATTGATGTCGTAAGGAATTTCGGGGATGAGGCATATTTCGGCACCACCGGCTACGGCGGCATTCAGGGCAATCCATCCGGCATTTCTGCCCATCACTTCAAGGATAAAAACACGGTTATGGCTTGCTGCGGTGGTTACCAGTTTGTCCACGGCATCCGTGGCTATCTGTATGGCTGTCTGAAATCCAAATGTCGAATCGGTAGCTGCCAGGTCGTTGTCAATGGTTTTTGGAACTCCAATAATGTTCAAGCCCTTTTCGTATAAAGTCTGCGAAAAACGCTGTGAGCCATCGCCCCCGATATTTATCACCGCATCAATGCCAAGGTATTGAATTTTACGAATCATCTCATCGGAACGGTCAACGGTGCTCCAACTGCCGTCTTTGTTTTTTACAGGCCAGGCAAATGGACCTCCTTTGTTGGTAGTTTGAATAATCGTTCCACCCTGGTAATGTATTCCCGATACAGCTTTTTCGTCAAGAACAACCATTTCGGTGGGCTCGCGCAGTATGCCGTTAAAAGCCTCAATGCTACCGAGCACCTCCCAGTCTTTTTCACGGGAAGCTCTCTTCACTATAGCCCTTATTACCGCATTCAGTCCCGGGCAGTCGCCGCCTCCGGTTACAACTAAAATTCTTTTCATCTCTTATAGTTTACAGTTAATTTGTGTAGTATAACGTGATTTGTTATTTTTATTTCGAACGCTGTAGTTTTTTGCAAAAGTACTAAATTAAAATTTTCCGTTTTTTATTGTACTTTTGGAAATTCAATCTTGCTATATGGAAAAAATTAAAAGGATAGGGATTGTGGCTCACGACAATCAAAAAAAAGATATGGTAGAATGGGTGAAATTCAATAGTGAAACACTCGTTAATCATAAAATCTATTGCACAGGAACCACAGGAAGATTGGTGGAAACCGTATTACAAAAAAAAGCGAAAGAAAAAAATGATGATTACAGAGTAACCAGATTGAAATCGGGTCCTTTGGGGGGCGACCTTCAATTAGGTGCACTCATTGCTGAAGAAAAAATTGATGTGATATTTTTCTTCTGGGACCCCATGCAACCACATCCGCATGATGTAGATGTTAAAGCATTGCTTCGCATAGCCGTACTATACAATATCCCCTGTGCCAGCAACCGATCTACTGCTGATTTTCTTATTAGCTCTCCACTTTTCTTACAGGAATACAAACCCCGGCTCAAAGATTATTCACAATACATAGCAAGAGAAATTTAACTGCACTATTTTATAATGAGAGTTACGGTTATTGCTTGTTTTCTGGCTCTTTTTTTCGCTGCCGGAAGTTATGCCCAACGCCAGAAATCGCTGTCGGCAGGCATCACAATGAAAACAAAAACTCCTTATTTAGTGTATTTGCCAAAGGATTACAAAAAGGACAAACATAAAAAGTTTCCTTTGATTCTTTTCCTGCATGGCTCTGCTGAAAGAGGAAATGATCCCGAACTGCTGAAAAAAAATGGTCCCCCAAAAATGGCAGAGGAAGGGAGAGAATTTCCTTTCGTAATTATTTCACCCCAATGTCCCGAAGGACAATGGTGGTCGGTTGACGTTTTGGATGCCTTGCTTTCCAAACTACTGAGGAGATATCGCATTGACTCTAACAGGGTGTATCTTACCGGTTTAAGCATGGGAGGATTTGGAACCTGGGAATTTGCCATAAAACGTCCCGGACGATTTGCTGCCATAGCTCCGGTATGTGGCGGTGGCGATACTATTCATATAGAAAAATTAAAGAACGTGCCGGTTTGGGCTTTTCACGGGGCAAAAGATGATGTTGTACCCGAGGCAAGGTCGAGGGAAATGGTCAATGCACTAAAAAGGATAGGGGGCAACGTTATTTATACTGTTTACCCTGAAGCAAACCATGATGTATGGACGGATACCTATAACAATCCCGCCCTTTATGAATGGTTTTTAAGTCATCGAAGAATAAATACTATTGAAAAATAATAAATTATTAACCAAAATTTTACTGTAAAATGAAACACCGTATCTGTATTTCCTTTTTAGTTTTGTTAACTGTTTTTTTATTTAATCCGGTTTTATCAAAAAAAGGATTTTCCCAAAACAATGTAGGGCAGAAAGTATCTTACCAACAGGTAAAACACCCTGCATGGGCAAAAAATGCAACTATTTACGAGGTGAACCTCCGGCAATATTCCGTGCCGGGTACTTTCAAAGCATTTCAAACCCAGTTGCCTCGTTTGAAAGCCATGGGCATTGATATTTTATGGCTTATGCCTATTCATCCCATAGGCGAAAAAAACCGTAAAGGAACCTTAGGCAGCTTCTATTCAGTAAAAGATTACTATGGGATTGATCCTTCATACGGAACCATGGAAGATTTTAAAAACCTGGTGAATAAAGCCCACGAACTGGGTATGCACCTGATATTGGACTGGGTGGCAAACCATACCTCGTGGGATAACCCGCTTATAACTGAACACCCTGACTGGTACACCAATGATTCGACTGGAAAAATCGTTTCCCCTTTCGATTGGAGTGATGTTGCCGACCTTAATTATGACCAGCCCGGTTTGCGTACTTACATGAAAGATGCAATGCTCTGGTGGGTAAAAGAAACCGGAATTGACGGCTTCCGCTGCGATGTGGCAGGTATGGTTCCCACCGACTTCTGGATAGATGTCCGTACAGAGCTCGATAAAATAAGTCCTGTGTTTTTGTTAGCCGAAGCCGAAGAACCGGTTTTGCAACAAGCCTTCGACATGACCTACGGATGGGAATTTCATCATATTATGAACGATATTGCCAAAGGAAAGAAAAGTGCCGATGATATAATGAAATATTTTGCCAAAAACGACTCATTGTATCAGAAAGATGCTTACCGTATGTATTTTACAAGTAATCACGATGAAAATTCTTGGAATGGCACCGAATACGAACGTCTGGGTGAAGGTGTAAAAACATTTGCCGTTTTATCCGTTACCGTTCCCGGTATGCCACTGGTGTACACCGGGCAGGAACTTCCCCTGAAAAAAAGGCTGCAGTTTTTTGAAAAAGATACTATTACATGGAAGACAGTGATGCTTAACGGTTTTTATACTAAACTGCTCAACCTGAAAAAAAGTACACCTGCCCTGTGGAACGGTGCCGAAGGCGGAAAATTTGTACGAATTCCTACTAATGTTGATAAAAATGTATTTGCTTTTGTAAGGGAAAAAGACAAAAGCAAGGTAATAGTAATACTTAATCTCAGCGATAAACCTCAGACCGTTGCTCTCAAAGGAAAAGATTTTCTGGGAACATACAACAACATTTATACAGGAAAACCACTTACCCTGGCTGCCGACGTACAGTTAACCCTGAAACCATGGATGTATATTGTTCTCACAAAATAAAGAAATAACATTGCCCATCTGAAAATGAAGAAATTAATAGCAATACTTTGTATGAGTGTTATTCTTGTTACAGCAGGCTTTTCACGCGATAATCTGAACCATAGCCTTGGAAATCTGAAAAAAATAACGAAAGAGGGTGCCGTAATCCGACTGGTTACCGATTACGGTAATGCCGAAATTACCGTTTTTTCACCCAAAATGTTCAGAATACGAATTGTAAAGGATAAATTTATAAAAGATTTCTCATATTCGGTAGCCGGTAAGCCACAGCCATGTAATTTTAACCTTGAAGAAACCAAAGAAAAAATCATTATTTCGACCGGAGAATTACAATTACAGATTCAGCGAAATCCTGTACGTTTTGCCTTTTACACCTCCAACGGTAAACTCATCAATAGTGATGATGCTTCTTTTGGCACATCATGGCTTGAAAACGAAGTAGCTACTTATAAAACCCTGCAGGAAGGCGAACGCTTTGTAGGATTAGGCGAAAAAACCGGAAACCTTGACCGCAGAGGTTCTGCCTATGTGCACTGGAATACCGATAACCCGCATCATCAAAGTTGGGATGACCCTTTGTATGCTTCTTTCCCGTTTTACATTGGCATCCACCATGGATTGAACTATGGAATATTTTTCGATAATTCCTACCGATCTACTTTTAATTTTGGCGCTTCCAACGACAGGTTCTCATTTTTTAGCGCTGAGGGTGGCGAAATGGATTATTATTTTATCTGGGACAAAACTATTGCCGGTATCCTTAGCCAATATTCTGATCTTACAGGGCATATGGAGATACCTCCAATCTGGAGTCTTGGTTTTCAGCAATGCCGGTGGAGCTATTTCCCCGATACCGAAGTGCTGAACATTGCCCGTACTTTCCGCGATAAAAAAATTCCACTTGATGTAATGTATCTTGACATACACTACATGGATAACTACAAAATTTTTACATGGGATCCCACCCGCTTTCCTCATCCGGCAGAAACCGTGGGTGAACTGAGAAAAATGGGTATACATACTACGGTTATCGTTGACCCGGGAATTAAGGTCGAAAAAGGATACAGTGCTTACGAAGATGGGTTTAAAAAAGATGTTTTTGTAAAATATCCTGACAATACACCTTACACTGCCCAGGTATGGCCCGGCTGGTGCCATTTTCCTGATTTCACAAAAGAATCCTGCCGCCAATGGTGGGGCAACTCTTTTAAAGATTTGGTAAACGATGGAGTGGAAGGTTTCTGGAACGACATGAACGAACCCGCAAGTTGGGGACAAAGTACCCCCGAAATGGTTGTTTTCGACTGGGAAGGAGAAAAAGTTAGTTACCGAGAGGCGAAAAATGTGTATGGATTCCTGATGTCGCGAAGCACTTTTGAAGGAACCAAAAAACTGCTTAATGGCAGGCGTCCACTCATTCTTACCCGTTCCGGTTTTTCCGGATTGCAACGGTATTCAGCCCTATGGACCGGTGATAACAGCCCCAGCGACGAACATATGCTGCTGGGTGTTCGTATGGTAAACAGTATCGGACTGGCGGGAGTACCTTTTTGCGGATATGACATTGGTGGTTTTATGGGCGATGGCTCAGCAAAACTATTTACCCGCTGGCTCAGCATCGGCACTTTTACTCCATTTTTCCGTTCTCACAAATCCTATAATTTTTGTGAGGCGGAACCCTGGTCGTATGGTGAAGATATTGAAGCTATTGCAAGAAATTACATCCAACTACGATACAAGCTTTTACCCTATATTTATTCTGCATTTTACGAAGCAGCACAATCAGGGATGCCGGTTGCACGCAGCCTTTGTATTAACTATGCCCAATCCGATAAAATTTATCTTCCCGACTATCAGAATGAATACTTGTTAGGTCCTTCGGTTTTGGTTGCTCCCGTGGAAAGCGACAAACTACTGACGAAAGTTTTTATGCCCGAAGGAGATTGGTATGATTTTTATTCTGATGAAAAATATACCGGAAATACCGAATACAAAGTTGAATGCCCTTTGCAACGTTTGCCTTTATTTGTAAAAGCCGGAAGCATAATTCCCATGCAATCTCCGGTGCAGAGTACTTCAGAAAAAGCCTCTGATACTCTTACTATACACATTTATAAAGGAATATCCCCTTCAGAATATTGTTATTATGAGGATGATGGCACTACTTATCAATACCAACAGGGTGTATTTTACAAAAAATTGTTTCATTATATCCCGTCGGCAAATAAATTGGTTCTAAGCAAAAAAGAGGGAACCTTCAATAGCCGTTTTACCAAAATACGTATGGTATTTCATGGTTTTGAAACATTGGCAGGCTCAGTAAAAGTGAATGGCAAAACCACCCCCACTTCTCATTATGCGTTTACTCAATTAAATGCTTTGCAGGCAGATGACCCGCTGAATGTGCGGGTTCCTTGGCAGTACGATGAAATAAAAACCCGTTGTGTTGTCGTTAATAACTCTGACGACGAAACAGAAATTATTTTTTAGGCTCCGACATTTTATAAACCATCCGTAACACAATGAAACGCGGTGTGAATCGGTTGATCCAAACAATCAGCCGGTTCATTGTTCCGTGAATAGCTAAACGTTTTTTCCTTTTCAATGCCTTTAGCGCAAAGCTTGCTACATCGCTGCTTTTTACTACTTTAAGCGATGTAAATAACTTTGATTTTTCTATTTCAGCGGTTTTACCAAACCCGGTTTCGGTGGGCCCAGGACAGAGGGTGGTAACGCTGATGCCGGTTCCCTTCAGTTCTTCGGAAAGGGCTTCGGTAAATGACAGCACATAGGCTTTTGTCGCATAATACACCGCCATGTAGGGTCCGGGTTGAAATGCTGCTGTGGAAGCGACATTCAGGATGTGCCCGCTTTTTCTTTGCAACATTGGCTGGAGAAACAGTTTTGTGAGCACCGTAAGTGTTTTTACATTCAAATCTATCATATTCATCTCTTTTTCAAGATTAGTCTCTGCAAAAAGCCCCCAATTGCCAAAACCGGCATTGTTTATCAGGGTGTCAACCTGCAAGCCACTGTCTGCTATTTGCCGGTATAATTCATTTGCTGATTCTGCATAGCTTAAGTCCTTGGTGATGACATGTATTTTTATACCACATTGTTTTTCAAGTGCATTGGCAAGCGAAATCATTTTTTCGCTGCTCCTTGCTACCAAAATCAGATTGCAACCTTCTTTTGCCAAAAGTCCGGCAAGATCGTAACCTATGCCACCTGAGGCGCCGGTAATCAAAGCAGTTTTTCCTTTAAGTTCCATTTTTTACGATTTATTTATTGTAGATTAGCTACAAACGCTCCTTTTTCAAAAACTGAATAGTATTTAACATTGAGCAATTTACATTCTTCTACCCATTTTCTAACCCTTCCTACGCTGTTGGAGGCATCAAAAACAATAATATTGACATGTACAAATTGTAAAAGTTCGCGTATATTTACTTTTGGATTTCCCGCAATTACCAAATAATTAATCCTTGCAGTATCACAAATATTGTGATCCAACGGTTTTTTTACAACCACAATTTTCTTTCCGGAAAACTCCCAAAGTATATATTTATTATCTTTTCTCAGAAAAAAATTGCTTTGCTTCTTCAGATGCATACGTATCCTATTGGGATATATGCTATATTTCAAAATCTTATCTTCTTTAAGCAAAGTGCTGTCCATCACCTGCCAGGATTTTGTGCCGGAAATAAAATCAATGGCAGTGTGTTTTTTTATGTTATATACAACAATCAATTTTTGATTTTCTGCATTTAACCTGTTATAAAATACCGATATTGAAAATAAAAGCAGGAAAAGCAAAGAACTGATCAATAATGTTTTTTTCCATTGAAAGCAAAATAAAATAACAAAGGTTAATAATAAATAAATTAAAAATAGTTGTAAGGTATTTAAATATAGGTTTTGAAGAATTGCACCGGGCAGGTTTTCAATAAAATGTACGGTAAAATTTAATATTTTCAGTAATAAAACCATAAAGAATGACACTGCATCACACAGTACATGCAGGGGAGATACCAGTAATGTTAACGCACCGGTATAAATGATAAAACCCGAAAGCGGAACTGCAATCAGGTTTGTAATCAGAAAATAATTCGGAAACTGGTGGAAATAGTACAATGATAATGGGAATGTAACCAATTGGGCTGCAATGGAAACAGAACATAGCGCCCAGGCTTTTTCGAGCAAATAATTGGCGGGAATCCATAAGGAATAAATCGGCTTTTGAAGCAGAACAATGCCTGTTACAGCCAGGTAAGAAAGCTGGAATCCGACATCGGTTACAAGAAAAGGATTGTAGAGCAATACAATAAATGCAGAAGCAGCAATTGAATTGATTATGTTGGGTTTTTGTGAATACACATTTCCGGCTATGATAAAACTAATCATCACGGCGGCTCTGAGTATGGCAGGTGCAAGCCCTGTTATGAAAGCATAAAACCAGATAAAAAGAAAAATAAATATTGCCTTCAAAATGCGCAATGTCCTGTTACGGTTCATAAAAAACAAGAGGAAATCAAGAACCATGTAAACTATTCCTACATGCAAGCCCGAAACCGAAAGGATGTGCATAGCACCCGAACCTGCATATTCTGCCATCAATTCTGCATCTAATTTATCGGTGTTACCGAGAATGAGCGCGGAAGCCACAGCATATTCTTTTCCGCTAACGCCATGCTTTTCAAAAATTAATAAAAAATAGGCTCTTACCTTGGACGCCTGTTCCCTGAAAAAATTACCCTGGTTTGCCTGTAGAGGCAACCATTGGTACGGTTTAATATACGCCTGGTAATATATTCCTTTACGGGCAAGGTATTTTTGGTAATCAAATTCATTCGGGTTTTTGGGCGGACTTATCAGTTGCAAAGGAGAATTGCAAATGATAATATCACCATATCGCAATGATTTTGAAGTAGAATCAGCAAAGTAGAGCATTACTTTTACATTGACTTTTTTATGTTTGCCATTTTTAAACAACGAAATAATGCAAGCAACCGTTCTATTTGTTTTCGCTTTTTGCTGTACAGGCTCACTGATTTTCAATAACAAAAAATCTCCTTTTTTATAATTATTTGAAATACTTTCAGGTGAATTTTGCAGACTTTGCTGAAAAACAATTCTGTTACCACTCAGAAATAAAAAGAAAAACAGTAACATTCCGAACCACCACCGATTTCGATAATGTACAGTTTTGTTATTCAATAAAATAAATAAAAGCAAGAAAAATATAAGCGGAAGGACAAAAAGCGGAACTGTTGATATAGAAAATGCCAACGAACTCAGGATTCCCAAAAGGAAGGGAACTAACAAACGAACAAAAGGAAACTGATGAACTGGGTTCATAGCTCCTGAAATTTTGCTTTAAAAATAATCAAATTTCAGTTTGAAATTACCGGTACCAAACAAAATGTATCTTTGCCGATTATTTTATGAGCATGGAGCACGTTGTTATTTTACTGATAGCCATTGGGCTTTCTTTCGATACTTTTGCCGTATCTGTATCGAGCGGACTGGCGATGAACGGAATCAATTTTTTTAATGCAGTAAAAATTGCACTGTCGCTTGCTTTTTTTCAGGCTTTGATGCCTTTACTGGGCTGGTTTATTGGGATATATGTTAAGGATTATGTTATTGCTATTGATCATTGGATAGCATTTGCTCTCCTTTTGGCTCTGGGATTAAAAATGATTTTTGAAAGCTTGCGTTTTTCTAAGGATGAAGTGAAAAAATTCAACCCTTTAAATCTGCTTGTTTTGTTGGGAATGTCAATTGCAACAAGCATAGATGCTTTTGCTGTAGGTATCAGTTTCGCATTTTTGGAAATACAAATTATATGGGCTTTATTCATCATCGGAATCATAACATTTATCATTTCGATGTTGGGTATCCTTTTTGGTAAGAAAACAGGAAGCCACTTTGGAAAAAAGATGGAAATAATCGGGGGTTTGACTTTAATAGGAATAGGAATAAAAATTCTCGTGCAGCACCTGTATTTTAGTTAATTGCTATATTCTTGTAATGTGATATTCCCTGCAAAGAAAAAATTATTTCCCTCTTCCCTGGATTACGATTAAAACCGTGTAAATTAATATTTTAAAATCCATTGCCAGCGACATATTTTCGATGTACAAGAGGTCGTATTTTAGCCGGTCAATCATTTCTTCCACGTTTTCAGCATAACCATATTTTACCTGCCCCCACGAGGTTAATCCGGGCTTAACTCTTAGCAGTAAGCGATAATGTGCAGCACGGTGGACAATCTGGTCAATATAATATTTGCGTTCGGGGCGTGGACCAACAAGCGACATATCACCAATCAGGACGGTATAAAACTGGGGAATTTCGTCGAGTCGTACTTTTCGTAAAAACTTGCCGAAATGGGTAATACGGGGATCGTCTTTTGAAGAAAGCTGGGGCCCGTTTGTTTCAGCATCTTTGTACATCGAACGGAATTTATGCATTTTAAATGGTCTTCCCTTGATCCCAATTCTTTCCTGCGAATATAAAACTGGTCCCGGTGACGACATTTTTACTCCGACTGCTACGATAAAATATACAGGGGTAAGAATAATCATACAAATAAGTGATACCACAATATCGAGCACCCTTTTTATGGATTGCTGCCATTCAGGCATTAAATCCGGGTGAATTTGAATCAGAGGGGCATGAAAAATAGAGGTTGTTTTTACCGTACCTAACAAAATATCCTGCATATCGGGTATAATTTTTATAACTACTGAGGTTTCTTCTATTTCAGATATTATTCTTTCGATAGTTCCATGCTCGGAATGCTCAATAGCAATGATTATTTCTTCGACTTCGTATTTTTCAACTATTTCTTTTAACTCCTTGTAACTACCTAAATGCGGCATATATTTTGCCAGATTGTAGCTGCTGTGTTCTACAGCATTCACAAAACCAATGAATTTATTCCCGGGTGATTTTTTCTGGTTTTCAATCTCATTATAAATGGAAGTAGCATTACCGTTACTTCCCACCATTACAGTGTTAAAACCAATAATCCGGTGGTGAATTCTGTGTATGGTTACCGAAGTGAGAATAAAACGAAATAGGTAAGTAGTAAAAAAATGTAAAATGAGCAGTGTAAGAAATGCCCGGTAATAATTGGTATAGGATGTTATTACATCGTCGAGAATAAGGGCGAAAAAAATGATAACAACTCCGATTATACTGATTAGCAAAGTTTGCCCCAATTCTTTCATACGGGTTTTCCGGTAAATTTTCCGGTAGCTGCCTATAAAAACGTATAAAATAAGCCAGAATAAGGGAACAGTAAGTATCCCAAAATAATAATTAGAATCGCTGAATACGTTAATAAGACTTTGTGGTACACTTGGATCGAGTAAATACTTGCGGTAAATAAAAAATAATGTCCACGCTAACGAAGCAGAAAGGAAATCGGCAATAACATATTTCGTAACCTGTAAATTTTTATTCATGCCTATCTGTGTACTAATTTTATGTTATCCAAATATATTATACCTTCGGGGTCGCCGTAATTGCGGTTAAATCCGAAAAATATGTTAAAATTTTTAGCGCTGGTAAATTGATTTATCCAAGGAGTTAGATTAAAATAAATTTTTTTCCATTCATTAGTTGGATTCAGCTTAAGAATAGACCTTTGAGTAGTAACCGAAATCTCATTTGCATAAAAGCCTATCCAAAAATCTATGTTATTTCGATAATTAAGTTCAAGATAAACGGGACTATCGTCAAGGGGTAAGTCAAAAGCACTGATAGTTTTTACTTCAAAAAAAACGGAAGAATCCCTAAGTACCGCTTTGCCACAGTTGGAGCCTTCAAATACTAGTGAATCGGTGCTTATTCTTTCTAATCCGGTTTGGCTTGAAGACCCTCTTTCCAAAGAAGTACTGCCGTCTTCAAAATCTTCCATCCATTCAAATATAGTGTTATCAGTGTATGTTGTTGTTGGATGGATTTTTATAATACTGTCTCTTACAAGGTTTATTTTAACAGTGTAGTTTTTGTAGTAGGCATAACGGGCGCGTGTACTGGCAATTCCGTTGAGTTTAATGCCGGAACTAATAGTAATCGTATGGGTGCCTTCGGCAAGAATAGGGATGGCTTTTGCCGGCAATTCAAAAGCTCCAATCAAATTGTTGTCTACATATACCCAAGCGTCTGTAATTTTATTGGAAGCAGTGCCCTGGTTGCCGTAGTTGGTTGAAAGAATGATTGTATCAATTGCCAGATAAGACGGAATGTCGTCTTTGGTGATTTTGTCATCACAGCCCACCATGCAAAGTGCCGAAATAATCAGAAAAAGAAATAGGTTTCGTAGAAAAAAAATCATAAAGATTGTATTACCTTGCTGGATCTTTTGTAAAAACGGCTGCTTTGTAAAAATATTGTTAACATTTTCAGAAAAAATCCGTTGTCGTTCAATAATCAGTCAGCCAGTTTTCTGTTCATTTTTTCCATAATGCGATAGGCAATATCCAGGGCATTGTAACCATCATTTATTGTTACGGAAGGTAAGGTGTTTTTCAGGATGGCGGTGGCGAAACATTGCAATTCAGTTTGGATAGCATTTAATGGTTGCACTTCGGGATGCAGTATATTAATTTCTTTTACAGGCTTTCCGTTCCCAAGGTCAATAGTCATGGCAAAAGGATTACCCGAAGCCGGATCGTAATCATGCATACGAATGATCTCAACTTCTTTATCCAGGAAGTCAACCGAAATATAAGCATCACGCTGGAAGAAACGCGACTTCCGCATATTTTTCATCGAAATACGGCTTGCGGTAAGATTTGCTACACAGCCGTTGGCAAATTCGAGCCTCGCGTTGGCAATGTCGGGGGTATCGCTCACTACTGCCACCCCGCTTGCACTGATTTTCATAATATCGGCTTTTACAACACTCAGCACTATGTCAATATCATGTATCATCAAATCGAGAATGACAGGTACATCCGTACCCCGCGGGTTAAATTGGGCAAGGCGGTGGGTTTCAATAAACATTGGCTGACCCAGGAATGGAGAAGCTGCAATGAATGCGGGATTGAACCGCTCAACATGTCCCACCTGTACTTTCACATTTGCCTCTTCTGCAATTTCTATCAGCCGGAATGCTTCTTCGGGTGTGGTAACCACAGGTTTTTCGATAAAAACATGTTTGTTTTTTTTCAAAGAAAGCGAAGCACATTGAAAATGGGCAATGGTAGGAGTTACGATATCAATAACATCAACATTGTCCATCAAACTTTCGGGCGAGGGGTAAGCCGTAACATCCAATTCTTGCGCTACCTTTACCGCATTGTCTCTATCGGCATCATAAAAACCCACCAGTTGGTAATCAGGAATCATCTTTATACATTTGATATGAATTTTTCCCAAATGACCGGCGCCCAGCACTCCAATTTTCAGCATATCGTTATTTTTAATTTGTGCAAAAGTAAGTTTTTTTTAAAAAAACGAATTACTACTTTCGCATGGGCTTTCTCGATTTTGCGAAAAATATTGTACTTTTGTTTAACTATTTGATTTAGTGTTTTTATTGTATGCACATTACCCGTACCGACACCTACCAGCATCAAGGGCTGCGCAAAAACCTTGCAGATTTAATCCGGATAAAAGGGATTAAAGACCCTATGGTACTTGCTGCCATCGAATCCGTTCCCCGGCACTTTTTCTTCGACTCTTCTTTTCTCAACTTTGCTTATGAAGACAAGCCCTTTCCGATAGGGGCAGGTCAAACGATTTCGCAGCCTTACACAGTAGCGTTCCAATCGGAGTTGCTTTGCATAAAGCCGGGAGATAAAGTGCTTGAAATAGGAACTGGCTCAGGCTATCAGGCTTCCATACTTGCCGAAATGGGTGCAAAAGTATATTCCATTGAGCGACAACGAACACTTTACCAGAAATCGAAAAAATTATTAGCCGAAATGGGTTATACCGTAAAAGTATTTTTCGGCGACGGATACAAGGGCTTACCTGCATTTGCCCCTTTTGATAAAGTAATTATCACTGCAGCAGCTCCCTACCTGCCTACTACCCTTACCGACCAGCTAAAACCGGGCGGGATACTTGTCGCTCCTTTGGGTTCAGGTGACTCGCAAATAATGACCACCGTAATAAAAAATACCCTTGGTAAACTTGAAACCTTTCAACACGGAAATTTCCGTTTTGTACCCATGCTCGAAGATAAAGCAGATGACAAGTAGGCTTTGTTATCGTTTGAAATTGGTTATTAAATAGCTGGGGAAAAGAATCCGCTATACAAAAAGGAATGGAAGCAACTTTTGTAAATTTAAGAATATGCCTGTATTTTATACAGAATAAAAATTTAAGTTAATTAATTTCATTTAATTTTTTTAATACATTAGCCTGCTTTTTTATAAAAGGGTTTTAATGTTATTTCTTTTGAAGAATGACTTTTGATAAGATGAAAATCAATTAGTAAGTAAAATTTATAAAATACTTTAAACATAACAAAATATGAAAAAATCAGCATTTTTTGTTGCTTTGATGCTAATGGCATTTACTTTTTCTGCCTTTGCACAGAAGCAGGCCTATACCTACAGTTTCAAAAAGCCCGGAATAGCTTTACAAGCAGATGGCTATTCAAAAATTAGTTATAAAGAATGTGCTAACCTTGGCAAGGAAGGGACGCCAATACTTCCTCAGTTTGCGGCAAACATCCTTCTTCCTCCGGGAACGGAAGCAGTTTCAGTAAATATAACTAAAATTGAATATTATCCTGAGGAAAACGGGATAACAATTCCTCCGGCATCCAGGCAGTTCCCTATTTCAAAGGGTGCTCCTGCAGGATATAAACCGGTTCTTGATAATAAAATTTATTTTTCAGAAACAGCTTATCCTGTAAACAATATTTCTGCAGTAAGTACCAATTTCCTGAACGGGCATAGCATTTCTTCGTTTTCAATTTGCCCGCTGACATATTATCCCGCCTTAAAAAAGGTTCAGTTTGTAAAAGAAATATGCATAGAAATAGTTACGAAAAGCACCGAACGGGCATCAACATCTCTTGGATTGCTCCGCAGCAATGAAAGAATTAACCAGCGTATCCGTTCCTTAACCCAGCATAACGAGTTAATCTCTGATTATGAAGCGAAATCAGGTAAGGACGACCCCACTTACGATATACTGTTAATTACAAAAAGTGCTTTTTTATCTTATTTTAACGATTATGTAACTTATAAACAAAGTACCGGTTATGCGGTAACCTGCAAAACCGTGGAAGATATTTACACACAATATACAGGTACTGATAATCAGATGAAAATACGTAACTGTATCATTGATTATTATCAAAATTCGGGTATAAGTTATGTGATACTTGCCGGAGATGCCGACCCGAATATTCCATCCGATAACATTGTGCCAAAACGCGGATTTTATGCCGACCCCGGTGATATGCCTGATAATGATATTCCTTCGGATATGTATTATGCCTGCCTCGACGGAACATGGAACAACGACAATGATAACAAGTGGGGTGAAGCAAACGAAGCCGATTTATATTATGAAGTGGGAATAGGAAGGTTGTGTGTTGACAGCCAAACCGAAATACAAAACTTTATCAATAAACTTACCCTTTATCAATCCAGCCCTGTGGTTGCCGATATAAAAAAGGGGTTGATGATCGGTGAACAGTTAGATGATATCACTTATGGCGACGATTCGAAAGATGAAATTATCAGCGGAGGTGCCCATAACGGGTACACCACTGTAGGGTTCCCTTTAGATTATACCATTTCAAAACTTTACGAAAGCATTGCCAACTGGGAAAAAGAAAATGTTTTCAGCCAGTTTAACAATGGAACACATTTGCTTAACCACCTGGGGCATTCCAATGTTACTTATAACATGAAGATGGAAAACAGCGATGTTACAACCACTAATTTTCAGAATAACGGAATTGCTCATGGGTATGGAATAGGATATTCACAGGGTTGCTACAATGGTTCGTTCGATAACCGGGATGATGCCAGTTCGTATGTGCTGGAAGACTGCTTTGCAGAAGTGATTACAACTATTTCAACTGCAGAAGTAGCATGTATTGCAAATTCACGTTATGGTTGGTATGAGCAGGGCGGAACAAATGGCGCCTCGCAGTTCTTCGACCGTCAGTTTTTTGATGCAATATTTGGCGAAAATATTTTCCTGATTGGAGATGTAAATTCCGACTCAAAAGAAGACAATGTTACCTATATCAATTCTGACGATGTGATACGCTGGTGTGCATACGAAACAAACCTGTTTGGCGACCCGACTATGGATATTTGGACTGATGTCCCCACCGATATTATCGCTACTTATCCGGCAAGTGTTTCGGTTGGTATCAGCCAGATTGATTTTCAGACAAACGCCCCCAATGCACGTATAGGTTTAATGCAAAACGGTTCTCTTATCGGCAGAGGATTAACAGACGTTTCGGGTAATGCAACAATTACATTTAGTAGCATACTTATGGATGTTAACCCGATTGCGGTTTCCATCATCGGACATAACCGTAACCGTCATCAGGGTACTATCATAGTCGTTTCCGACCAACCTTATGTTATTTTCCAATCAAACCTGGTAAATGATGTTTCGGGCAATAACAACGGGCAGTTAGACCCCGGAGAATCCGTAACTCTTAATTTGGGTTTGCAAAATGTAGGAACACAACCTGCTACCAACGTAAATGTTACTTTAATCACTACTAATACCAACATCACCCTGACCGATGCCACTGAAAATTATGGTGATTTTGCAGCAGGAGAATTAAAAACCATTGACAACGGTTTTGCATTAACCGTTTCTAATGCCATCCCAGACCAGCAGGCAATAACTTTTGATGTGCAGGCTGTTGGAAACTCAACATGGGATTCTTATTTCACCCTTATTGCAAATGCTCCTTCGCTGTCGGTCGGAACCATCACAATTGACGACAGCCAGGGTAACGGAAACGGCAGACTTGACCCGGGCGAAACCGCTATCATTTCGTTCACTTCTATAAATAACGGGCATACAGACGCTATAAATACAACCGGAACCCTTGTTTCGTTATCTTCGCTAATAACTGTTTCCGATCCTGTTTATACTATCGGGACTCTTGGAACAGGTCAATCTTATATTGCACAGTTTACAATTCAAATTGATGCGGCAGCGGCTTTGGGAGCAATTTCCCAGCTTACTTATACACTTGGAAGCGGTGCTTACCAAACCGTAAAAGATTATTATGCAAAAATAGGGCTGATTGTTGAAGACTGGGAAACCGGAAATTTTAACCAGTTTAGCTGGCAATCGGGCGGAAATTCTTCATGGACAATTATCAGCTCGGGTGCCTACGAAGGTACGTATTGTTCGAAATCAGGGACAATAGGAAATAATCAAAGTTCTGTTTTAACCCTAAATATAAATGTTGCAGGAAGCGATACTATTTCGTTTTACCGCAAGGTGTCTTCGGAAGCCACTTATGATTTTCTGAAGTTCTATATTGACAATGATATGAAGGAACAATGGAGTGGTGAAGAGGGATGGGCAAGAGTAAGCTATCCTGTAACTTCCGGAAATCACACTTTTAAATGGTCGTATGTGAAGGACCAATATGAATCTGGAGGCTCCGACTGTGCCTGGCTCGATTATATAGAACTTCCCGCACCAATTTCTGCTACAGCTTATGCGGGTACTGATGCTTCGATATGTAGAGGTGATAACTATAACTGTAACGGAACAGCTACCAATTATACATCGGTAAGTTGGACAACTTCCGGCACGGGAACTTTCAGCAGTGTAACCATACTGAACCCGGTTTATACCCCAAGTCAGGCAGATATTGACGCTGGCTCGGTAACACTTATATTAACGATTCAAGGAAGTACCGGAACTTTTTCCGACGGAATGTTGCTTACAATTAAAGCCATACCTGAAATAACCATGACGGAAACAGGCAGTGTTTGCGAAAGCGAAAGCTATACGATAAGCGGGACATCTGTTATCAACTATTCATCACTCGACTGGATTACCTCAGGAACCGGAACATTTAACAATGCAACCCTGCTTAACCCGGTTTATACTCCAAGTAGTGCCGATATTGAAAACGGACAGGTTACACTTACTTTGCAAGCCTTCAATGCCCCATGCGAGCCAATGTCCGGCAACATGCTGCTAACGTTCGATTATTTGCCTGCTACACCTGCAATGCCAGATGGTCCTGGCCAGGTTGACCTTGCCTATACCATTACTTCCGTTTATACAATAGATGCAGTAGCCAATGCAAACAGCTATTCATGGAGGCTGGCTCCTGAAAATGCAGGTACGATTGCCTCTGCTACAACTGAGGCAGAAGTTACATGGAATACGGATTTTACGGGCGATGTGGTATTGACGGTGGAAGGAATAAACGACTGCGGAAGTGGTATTGCATCTGGTGAAAAAAATATTTATGTGGACAATACTACCGGAACTGGCGAAAATACAGGCTTGGAAAACCTGAAGGTTTATCCCAATCCTTCGGATGGTAATTTTTACCTGCAGATGAATACCGCCTCTAATACTAAAACGTATGTCCGTATTTATAATGTTTACGGGGTACAGATATACAACGACGTTATTACTGCCAACGGCTCGTCGCTGTACAGGGTAAACCTGAATTCTGCAGTTAATGGTATTTACCTGGTAGAAGCTGAAAGCAACGGCGAACGTACTACCGGTAGATTTATCATTAAAAAATAAACTGTAAGACTCCGGTTTGTACAGATATAACTCCAAAAAGCCATTACATTTTTATGATGTAATGGCTTTTTGGAGTTAATAAAATGTTGATTTTTTAAGAAAAGACTGTCCATAGGGTATTAATTATTGATCTCCTGGCGGAGAATCCACAGAAATAAAAAATCTTTTCTATGGATATTAACCCATTTTGCAGCTATCCAGGAATAAAATGGATGTTATCAAGGGATTGATTTTTTTGAGGAGGAGGCTTGGGCACTACAGATTTTTTTCGGAGGAAGGGTGCATATTTGTAGTTC
>Ga0265297_10004585_pt1 | contig 22286 bp, 19 predicted proteins | sample Munlanlwell13791_FD_192502 | JGI IMG/M metagenome (GOLD analysis project Ga0265297, IMG submission 192502) | Leachate microbial communities from a municipal landfill in Southern Ontario, Canada - Leachate well 137-91 | ecosystem: Engineered > Solid waste > Landfill > Unclassified | place... | reverse complement strand
GACATATCTCTCAACACAAACTGTTCATTGATATCGCCGCTTACTTTGATATTTTCTACAGCAGCAAATGCAGGAACGCTTAAAAGCAAAATTGCTGCCATAATTAATAGTCTCTTACTCATTAGTTCCCTCCTTTTGATCCTATTTGGTATAAAATAAAAATATATGTGCACACAAGGTTAGCTACCCTTTAATTACAGGGAATGCCTTGTTATTACCAATCTATAGTTATATCATCCAGATTACGACCGTCTTGGCTTTTTAATTTTATTCCCCACCTCCTTTTTTGCCAGTTTAAGACCGTCCGTGGATGGTATAACCAAAATAAAACATTACAAAGAGCTACTTCAGTTTTAGCAAAGAAAACCAGCCTTGTCAAGAATTTTCTTAAAAAAAATCAGAAAACATCAGTAAATTCAATGATTTTTGGGCTTTTTAGCAAAATTTTACTATTTATCTTTACTATTTAAGATAAATATCTATATAGTCGGCTCTAGCCTCTCTTATCCTTTGAGCTAAGGGCGATTTTATGTTATCGCTTTCTATTGTATATTTTTTGGCACCTTCAGCCACCACTATTTTATTTACTGTGCAATCTTTACTGAATGTATCTTTCCTGCTTGGATTATGATAAACAATCAGGGTTTTTGAAAATAACTTAAAGGCAAAACAATCTTTTCCTATAATCTGGCCTTTACCTGCAAATTCAATTTTCTGTTCCTGCTTGGTAAAAAGTTCCGATTTAAGAATAGGGGAAAATTTAAGGGCTAATTCGCCGTTGTCGTTTACGCTAAATGGCGACTTGCCCATGCACATTATAATCCAGATGTTTAAAAGCTCAACCGTGGCTCCGCTTAAACGCGCTACAAAACCTTTATTCCATAAATTTTTGTCAGGATTGGCGCTGCTTACTATAAAAGAAGAATTTTCCAGGATATTCCTTCCATACTTTTCTGCGTCAAAAAAACATACTGCACAATTATGAAAATCTTCGTAAAATTCTTCATATAAACCTTTCTTAAGTATTTCGAGGAGATATTTGTATTCCATATGCAGCCAGATAGATTCATTTTCAAGCCAGCCAGGCGTAAAAATCCTGCTTCTTCCAATTTCAAGCGGCTCGTTTTCCAAAGATAAATTTAGGCGATACATGCGCAATGCCTTATCAAAAATATCTGTCTTTCTCAACGCATTATAGATAGAACTTTCTTTTTGCGTTCTTAAGGCGTGGACGGAGCCTTCCAGGAAATGCGCGAGAGCTTCTCTTTTAAATTTAAGCGGCTTAATAATTTTTCCTTTGGCGTGAAATTTTTCCAGAGTGTAGCGAAAATATGTAAAATAAATCCCCGTATTTCTATCTAAAGCTTTTTTGATGCCGGCGTCCAATTTAGCAACCACTGCATTTAAAAACTTTTCAATCCGTAAAAATTCTATCTCTTTTTGCCTGCCTTTAATATGCAGGAAAGTTTCTTTTCTGAAACTCTCCTTCAAAGAATTAGATTTCTCCCACCAGAGCATATCCTGTTCTTTGGACAAACTTCCGGTATATTTTTCAAGCAGCTTCTCAAGCCCTTCGAAAAATTTATATACTTCTTCCGCCGCCTTGAAATTTGCTATGCCGGTTTTACTTAAGGCAGCTGCTGTTTCGACAAGCAAAAGGCATGCGCGCTTAAGCTCAAAAGTCTCGCACATGGAAGAGCCGAATAAAGCAGGCAGGCCGTTTAAGGAATCACACCAGCCAGGCTTATCAGCTTCCATTTCAATACCCATGCCATCAGGGTCTAATGTTGCGGCTTTATTAAGAACAAGAGTTAAAAGCTTTTCAAAAAGATTTGTTTTGTAGATGTTTCCTTTTTTATCGCGCAGGGAGTTGGCAAATTTTTTACGGCTGGCTAAAATATTTTTCTTTTCCTCCACTTCTTCAATTGAGTGCCATTGGTAAATTTTACCGTCTTTTAGATGGTAACGGCAAGCGCGCTCCTTAACGCGCCACTCATCGTCCCAAAAAGAGTATTCCCTGGTTAGAAACAACTCGTTTAATTTATCAGGATAAAAATAAAGGAAACTTTCGATTAAATCAAGATTATAACGCCAATGGTCTATCCAATACCCCTCTCCATGGACTGCCTGGGGTTGCCTTTCTGCCTTAGCTACTAATTCGGAGGCTAATTTCTCTCTTGCCTTGACAATAATACCCTCCTCCTTAAGCACTTTAAAAAAATCTCCCAGGTGAAAACCGCAGGTCATAAGAGAAAGTATTTTTTTGTCAGATATTCCGAATTGATTTAATATCTTACGCGCCTTAGATAAACTAAAGAATAGCTTCTCGCCCTTAACTACCAGTGGGTTATATCCGTCAATTTTTATAAGGTTAAGAAAATAAACTATATTCGATTTTTCAAGGGACGGGTTAAAGAATAAATCAACCCTGCGGTTTTGGTTTATATCGCGGTAGTTTGCCTCTCCTTCGCTAAAGTATGAAGGCAGCAGTTTAAACTTATTATAGTCCCTTTCCAAATCGCCGTGCTTGCGGGAAAAAATATAGTAGCTGTCTCTATCCGTAAACTTGTAGGGATAACCGCCGCGCAAAACATTATCAAGATAAGTGCATTTTACATACTCTCTCAACCTGTCTGAGGAACAAACGGAAAAACAATCATCTTTTATCCCTTCGATAATATTTTTGTTTTCCTGCTCTTTTTCTTTTAAAAAACCGGCGCTTACGCCTGAAACAAAATCTTTGATAAGCTGGGATTTAAAAGAAGACCCGAACATACTATAAAATATCTTAACTTCCCCGGGCGCAATGCGCCAGGTGAAATAATTGAAGGCGCATGGAGTTTTTCCTGCCATAACCTGCGTGAGGGGGGCCTTAAAATTATCTGCATAAAAATTAACCGGGACCGAATAAGAAGTATCCTGCGCAAAAATTGCCGAAGGGTCTACTATTATGTAAGGCGATGTTTTTTTCCCGTTTTCTTCATAAAAAGCATATTCGAAATTTGCTCCGTCAACGTATTTTGTCTGGCTTGAATCTTTCGGGTCAACAACCATACGGAAAAATGCCAAGTTGTCATGCGTTTCAGCGCGCATCCATGCCTCCATGGTCCTTGCTAAATCTTTAAGAAGAACGTTATTTAACCCAAAAGGCACTATCTTGGGCAAACCATCAAGGACTTCAAGTTTTATTTCTTTTTCGGAAGTATTTTTGATTGATAAAACACGGACCAAAGCGCCGGCAGAGCTGCCTGGCAAAGTAAAGTATTTGATACGCAAATTAAGGCCAAGCTCCGGGTTGTCTTTGCGTATACTGAAAGAAGAGCTTTTTATGACCATTTCCTCGTTGCGCTCATAATCAGAGATTACGCGGAAAGGCTCATAGTTAATTTTATCGTTTATTTTAAGAAATGTCCGAAAACCTACCAGAGGCGCAAAACAGTAAGCATTATTTGCCGGGAAAAATTCGGTTATCGCATGGTCTTTGTCTTTAACTCCGAAGCTTATAACGCCTTGCGCGCGGTTTACGTAGAAAACCCACATCGGCACTCCCCAGGCACCGGCAACTCCAGGGAGAAAATTTGAAAATGGGTGTTTACTGTTGTAGTTTTTTATAATGAAGCTCCCGTCATCCCGAAGCATATAATCTTTGTCCATATCTCTCCCCTACAGAATCAAAAGTAAGTTATTCGTATAATTTTAATATCTGTTTCAACGATGAAATTATTTTTGCATTTTTATATTTGCCGGCAGCTGAAAGATGGCTTGAGCCTCCCTTCATAAAAATAACGTCAACTCCGGCGCGTTTTGCCGTTTCTAAATCTATATCCATATCTCCGACAAATACTGCCTCATGCTTTTTAACCTCAAATTTTTTTATCAAAACATTTAATATTTTGGGATTGGGTTTGTTGCTTTTAATTTCGTCCGCGCATAAAACCATATCAAAATATTTTCGTATGCCAAGTGTTCTTAAAATCAAATTGGTGAAAAACTTAGGCCTGTTAGATGCAATTGCTGTTAATTTCTTTCTGCGCTTTAACTGCACAAGCATTTGCTTTGCATATGGCCTTAGCCTGGAATGTATTTTAAGTGACTGCTTATGGTGCCTTCGGTATATGCGAAGAGCTTTCTTAATTGTATCCGGAGGGAAAAAGGTTTCCATAAATATCCTGTCTCCCCTGCCTACTTTTTGTTTAGCCTCTTTATAGCTTACTTTAGAAAGCCCGATTCTGCTACGCGTAAAATTAAGGCTTCGTTCTATAGCCCTGTAGGCATCGGCCAAGGTGCCATCCAGATCAAATATAAAGAGCTTCTTTTTAATCATAGCCTGAAACTTTTAAGTTTATATCTGGTAGTCGCAATAACTGCTATTTCCAGAGAACGAACCGGCTTTAAATTTTAAGCGAATCAGGGAAGCGGAACTCACCTTAAACACCTCGCCTAAAGCAAACGGCATAACTCCGGTAATAAGCGCAGTATTTACGGAAAATTTATGTATGCAGATAAGCCAGATTATTCCAAAGAAATACACGCAAAAAGCAACCGAAGAGAAATAGCAGAAATTCCTTAAAAAATTATTTTTCTTAGGAAAAAATAAAGGAAAGATAAACGAAGCCACCATAAAACCGATAAGGTAGCCTCCTGTCGGGCCAAAAAAATAAAGCAAACCGCTTCCCGCATTGGTAAAAACAGGTAAGCCTATTGTGCCTAAAAATAAATAAATGGCCTGCGAGAATACTGCCTGCCTTTTTAAAAAAATTATGCTAAGGTAAAAGACAAAAGTCTGTAAGGTAAGCGGGACCGGAGTAAAAAAAAGCGGTATGCGCACATAGGCAGAAATTATCATTAAAATAGCAAAAGAAAATATTGCGCAAATGCGCAACGCAAGATAATTTTTTTGGCTAAGAATTGCTGTTTTCATATTGTTCCTCCCTTTTCAATTATAACAACCAGATAAACACAGATAGTTCTATTTATGGCAATCTGTGTTTTAAAAGAAAGTATTGTAAGGCATATATACTAAAAAGGCAAGCCAAAAATGAGGTTATTTGCCGGGCTTGTTTTTAGCAAATGCGGATAAACATTCTTATTCATGTTTAAGGGGCAGATGAAAATCAAAAAATTTTCTTAAAGACATTGGCCATCTGTATCGATTAGCCCTTATGGAAGTTTTTAGCTCTTTACCGAGGGCCAGTATTTCCGATTCTCCTTTTTGCACAAGCTCTCTTGCGATAGTAAAATCTCCCCAGGAAAAATTTTCCAGATTAGGGGAAATAAGAAAATCTATGCCGCTTAAGCTTTCCTCTATTATTCTTTTATACCGTATTCTGTCTGCGAGGTTCATTACATCCATTGCGTTTCTGACTAAAGGAAATTTATAGCCAGTACCCTCAAGATTAACTCCGATTACAAAATCGCACTTTTCTCTTATTATTTTAGCCGGCACAGGCATAAGCACGCCTCCGTCTATTAAAATTTTATTTTCAATTCTAAGGGGCGGAAAAAAACCCGGATAAGAAGAAGAAGCAAGTATCCCCCTATATAACGGTCCGGAATTAATGGCTATCACTTCTGCCTTAAGCAAATTAACTGCGGTTACATAGAAAGGCACTTTACAGTCCTTGAAAGAATAGTCCTCGAACAGGCCCCGAAAAATTTTAAGAAAAGGCTTTAAATCTACAAGCGAAGATTTTGCTATACGTAAATTCCAGATATAAAATTCCTTTGCAAGGTCAAACCACTTTTCAAAAAATGCAGTTTTGGCTTCAACGTTGGCAGGGGAAAAACTTGTTTTAAGAAGAGCGAGTTCTTTCTGATGTTTACTTAAAATTTCAAAAAGTTTTTTTTCAACTTCATCTGCATCTTGAGTTAAAGCGTATAATCCGCCGATTAGTGCTCCGATAGATGTTCCGGAAACAATATCAATCTTAATTTCAAGCTTCTCAAACGCCTTAAGAAGCCCTACATGATAAAAACCCAGCGCCACCCCTCCGCCTAAAGCAAGACCAATTTTCACTGTTTAATCCTCCTTCAATGACGGTACAAGTTATGGCAGCCTCGCCTGCCGTAGGCAGGCAGGGCGAACATAGCTTGTTTGCCGAATTTGAAACAAAAAAAGGGCAGGCTTAAATGCCTGCCCTTTACAAGTTCATAATAAATTATTCTTTAGCTATAGCTATAGTAATTACGCCGGCAAGGATAAAAAACAAACCGATGCACCCTTTAATTACCGTCCAAAGGCTTGACCACCAATGGATAAGTGCCCACAAACCAAGGAGAACAAACACTATTCCCAGAATAATTTTGCCTATCATTTTTGTCGTAGCTGGTGATTTTTTTGCTTCTGCTTCTTGGGTCTTATTCTGCTCCTCCATCTCACACCTCCTTAAGTTAAGTAATTACATCTATTACAAAATAATATATACTTTTGCTACCTTTGTCAATGATAATTTGATAGCGAGACTATCTTTTCTATGACCTTATCATAAGTATACCCACGGATATACGCCAGCTTAAGATAACCGCTATCCCGGTTTATATCGGGATTGGGGTTTATATCGATAATAAAAAACTTACCGCCATTTTCTCTTAAGTCTACCCTGAAATACCCCCTGCAATTCAAGGCCTTTGCGGCTTTTTTTGCCAGGCCCGTTATGTCTCTCCTTAAAGTTTTAGTTATTTTTGGTTCATAATCCGGCATGGTTGAACGGTAATCCAAAGTTTTCTTTTTCCATTTCGCCTCATAAGTTAAAAAAGGCGAAGCCTCGCGTCGGCGTGCGGTGCGGGTTTTATATGCAGGCAAAAATCCTTTGTGCCGTGAATAGTCAATTTCCGATATGCCCAGCGCCTCATAGTGATTGTTTCCAATAAATGCTACACTGTATTCTTTACCTGGTAAAAATTCTTCTACAATTAGCCCCTCTGGAAAATGCTTGAGGCGTTTTTCGATAGTAGAAAATAAATCTTTCTCATTACAGACAAGAGAATCTTTATGTATACCACAACTGCCGTCTTCCCTGCAGGGTTTCACAAAAAGCGGAAAGATAAGGCCGCCAAGCGCATTGTGTTTTAAGCTTTTAACCAGGAAACCGCGTGCAACCGGTAAATTATTTTTTTCCAGGATACTTTTGGCCTTTATTTTATCAAGGCAGGCAGAAAGCGCAAAACTGCCGTTTCCGGTAAATGGTATTTTTGCATTCTCCAGCAATTTCACCAGGATAACTTCTTTCTGAGAATCTTTGCTAAAGCCCTCAAACAGGTTAAAAACGCAAAAAGGATTTATATCTAATATTTTTTCCTTTAGCCTGGAGGTGTCGTTAAAATCGTTTTTTTCAATAAAAAGAACTTCGGGTTTTATGCCTTTTTTTAAAAAAACTTTCTCTACGGAATCCTTGCAGCACGAAACTGCGCAAATATCATCTCTTGTAGTCTTTTCTCCGGCTATAATTATCAGTATTTTACCTGAAATCATAATTCCAAAACCTGCCAGGCGCCGGCATAAATCGCCAATACTCTTCCCTTTAAAATAATCCTGCTGAAGATATGTTCCGGGTTATCCAATGCCTTTAACGGGACGCTTATCGATATTGATTTTTCTTTTGAATTTATCTTTATCCCATCTATAAATATTCTTTTCCTTCTTTCGTAAGCAAAGACCACGTTGTCTTTTGCTTTAAAAAATATTTTAGGCATCAAAGAAAAATCTTTGTCTTTTCTATAGCCTAAAAGATATATGTCTGCTTTTAATTTCCTGGCAATCTTGCGATTTAAAGAAATATTTATATGGAGAAATTCGCTATCTTTAGAGTAAGATATTTCGGAAATCAATTTAGAGTTAACCCGCGATAACTTTAATGGTTCTTTTACCTTAAGATTTATTACCCGGGGAGAACACAATAATTCGTTTTTCCTTACGAAACTAAGAAGATAATTTTTGGCAAATGACAACTGGCTTTTGTAAAGAGCCAGGGCTTTGCGTTTGTTGACGATTTCACTATCGGTAAGAAAAACTTTGTACCACGTTATGCCGCAATCAGCATAATCGCGTGGCACATCAAGCTCAAACGAAGGAAGATATTTTTTCACTTTTGGCCAGCCAACTTTATGAACAAGATAAGAGAAAACATCGGGTTCGCCTATCTTTCCTTTCAGGTCAAGAAGAGCTATGTTGGTAAATACGCATAAACTCCTATGGTCGGGATTTGTGTCGTAAGGGCTTGATACAAATATCTTTGTTGGCTTAAACTCCGTAAGCACCTGCTTGAGGTCGCTTAAAATACTCTCGCCTATGTAAGGTGCGTCAAACGACAAAGCGTTTTTGTAGGGAACGCGGCCTATATGAGTAAGCATACTTGTTGCAGGCCATTTTTTGTCCCAAAAGCTTGCGAGAATTGTTTCTGTAAACCTGTCAGGATAACCTAAGAATACAAGGTCTTCTTTTTTAACACCCAAAAAAGCGGTTGCATTATATGCTTCAGCTATGCGGGTTTTTCCTATATTAACAAAACCGTTCCTTGAGACTGCCGGATTTTTTTTATAAAAGAAATAGGATATTTCATTATATTCTCCGCTGGTAAGATAAACTATTTTTATCTTGGAATTATTTTTTAGGGCTTTCTGGATAATGCCGCCCAGGGCTATGATTTCATCATCCGGATGCGGCGCAAGAATAAGGACTCTGTCCTTTGCGGAAAAACTGAACCTTGCTAAACATGGCGAGGCAACGGAAATTATGAAGAATAAAGAAAAAAACAGTATTTGTTTTGTTTTTCTCATCAGTATCTTTTTTGTGTAACCAGTTTAAGGCTGTTTCTTTTAAGCGCTTCGTGTAATATTGTTTTTATAAGATAACTGTAATTTTTGCCATTTAGCTTACAAATAATCGGCAAATCGCTATAATAAGGCGAAAGCCCGGGAAGCGGATTGACATCTATGATTTTAGGGACATTTGCGCCATTCAGCCTAAAATCAATCCTCGCAATATCGCGCAGCTCTAAAGCCTTAAAAGCCTTTACGGAATATTTTTCTATTGCCTTTTGAATGCTTTTTTCTATCAAGCTTTGCGGTTCATATTTTATTCTCTCCTCCCAGTTCCTTTTATTTTCCTGCGAATACAAAAAATTGGTGCCGGATTTATTCTTTTCAGCGACCCGCATCATGCCCAGGATAAAAGGAAAACGATTACCGCACACCCCGACAGTTATTTCATCATTTTCTAAAAACTCCTCTACCAGTGCGGGTTGTTTGTATTTCCTGAATATGAAATTTGCTCTTTCTTTGAGTTCATTGAAATTGCTGACTACCGAATTCAAAAATATTCCCCTTGAGGAACCTTCCCACCGCGGTTTGACAATAAATAAATTATTTTTCTTAAAAATAATTTTTAGACAAGGCAATTGCGAAATATTTTCTACCGTAAAAGCGCGTGGAACCGGAACCCCGGCTTCTTTTAGAATGATATTGGTAAGATATTTATCCAAGGTAAGCCCCAATGCTACAGGGTCTGAACCGGAATAGGGGACATTTAGACTTTCCAGTATGCAAGGCACCTGGGACTCTCGCGCGCGCGAAGCCCCAAGGCCCTCTGCCAGATTAAATACAAAATCAGGATTTACTTTCAGAATATCTTCTACGAGATTTTTACTTTGTTCTATACGGCAGACAAACGGCACGAAAGTTTTTAACTCTTTATGTAAAGCATCAATGGTTTCTATTTCATCATACTCTTCACAACTATCGTCTTTTAATCCTTTCTTCTTTAAATTAAAAATTATCGCTATTTTTTTTATATGTTTAACTTTCACTGAAGTTTTTTAATTTTTTTCGACAATACCGGCAAGTAAACCCCGTTAGAAAACCAGGCCGCCTAACGGAGTAAATACTTTTTAATTATTCTTTGGGGTTATAATAAAAGAAGGTTTCATTCTTGTAATTCCTGAGCGTAAGCCCCTCGGGAGATTGAGAAAGCACATAATTAGGGCTTATTGGAATTTTACCCCTGCCATCTATTCCGTCGACAACAAACGTCGGTACACACATACCACTCGTGTGCCCCCGCATATTTTCTAAAATATCTATACCCCTTAAAATAGATGTCCTAAAGTGATGTGCGCCGACAACCGGATCGCATTGGTACAGATAATAAGGCCTTACTTTGATTGCCTGAAGCTTCTGGCATAATTCAACCATAGTTTTAACATCATCATTTATGCCCTTAAGCAGAACAGATTGATTGCTCAAAACTATGCCGCAACGTTGTAACTTCCTGCAGGCTGAAATTGCCTGAGGAGTAATTTCGTCCGGATGGTTAAACTGTGTGTTTATCCAGAGATTTTCATATTTTTCCAAAACCTTGCAAAGGTTGTCTTCTATCCTTTGAGGAAGAACTACGGGAGCTCTGGTACCTATGCGTATAACTTCTATATTTTTTAAATCGGCTATTGAGGAAAGAATATAATCAATTTTTTCCGTAGGTAGCGTTAACGGGTCTCCGCCTGAAACAATTATCTCTCTTATTTGCCGGTTTTGCCTGACATAGCTTAATGCCAAGTCAATATCTTTTAATGTGGGTTCGGGGATGCGGCTGCGCCAAAGCCGTTTTCTGGTGCAATGCCGGCAATACATAAAACAACGCCCGGTCACAATAAGCAAGGCCCTGTCCGGATAACGGTGCACAAGACATGGGGCAGGTGAAGTTTTTTCTTCGCCGAGAGGATCAATTTTTTCATGAATCTCCCCCTTTATCTCTTCTATTGAAGGAACGCATTGCCTGCGTATAGGATTATTTAAATCGTTTAAATCTTTAATAAGCGAAAAATAATAAAGCGGAATACGGATATGAAAAGTTTTTATGGCTTGTTTAACCAGCGGCCTATCTCCTTCCGGTATCAAGACGAATCTGGAAAGATCTTCGATATTTTTAATCGAATTCCTGTAAGAAGCGTGCCAATTGTCCCCTGAACTTATTTCTGTTTTACATCCAGCGCTTTCACTGCCTCCAGGCTCTTCATCCAAAGATTCAATCCGTTCTGTTTTTTTTCTTTGCTCGCTGTTAACACCGGCTGCGTCCGTAGCAGCAAAATTTTTGCATTTAGACATTTTCAAATCTCTCCTTTTTTAATATTAAACATTCGGCCTTTTCGTCAAAATTAAAGATTTGGCTAAGATTAAAAAAAAATAGCCCTCTTATCGTTTTAAAAATAAGAGGGCTAAATATATTCATTCTAAAAAATTAATATCCTTGTGGTTCTCCCGACGGCGGCTCCTCAGGAATCGCAGAGGGGCCTTCTTCTTCAAAAATATAATTATAATTCTTCGCCTTAAGTCCTGCATCTGTCATCTCGGCAGTAACCTCGACGTTATCGCCGACTTCAAGATAAGAATCATCAAGGAATTCCTTAGTAGTTAACACTTTCGTGTTGTCAATTACGATAAAGCTGCCATCTGCTGCTATTTCCTTTATTATACCCTTAACCACTTCCTCTTTCGGCTGTTCTGCCGTCTTTGGCGTGCCTTCCGCTATTGCCGGTACGTCTGTAGCAGCCTTAGCCGGCGGCTGTTGAGCATCCGCAGCTGCCTGATTATCGGAAGTTTTCTGCGCTGGCTGTGCAGCCGCTATGCCTGAAATAAGAAAAATCGAAAGAATAAACAAATATGAAAACTTTTTATCCATTGTAGCGTCCTCCTTTTTAGAATTCCTCAACATCTTCGTCGCCGTCTTCGTCGAAGTCAGACTCTTCACTCAATGGCTGCACTGCTTCAACCTGAGGCGGATCAACCCTTATTATTTTTAATTCCATATCACAACTAACGCAGAAGGTAGTATCTCCTATCTCAAGATAATCTTCCAGCTCGAATTCATCTCCGCATTCCGGGCACTTTACCATCCTTGCCTTAGCCATCAAAAATATCCTCCTATATTTTACCTTCGTTCTTAAGTTCTTTTTCCGCCAAGAGCCAATCACAAACCGCGCTGTTTGCGGACTTACCTTTATTGAGCCATATAAAGTAAGCTCTCTCTTTTATCTTTTCAATATCCTGGGGTGAATATTCATTTGCTGTTATTTTTTCTTTCTTGCTGAAAAATTTTTTTATCATATTCATCCTTTTAATCTAGAATATACTAAAAAAATCATCTTTGTCAATAGGCTTTGATGTTTCTGATAAAAAATTATAAACTAAAAATAATTTTGATTAATTTGATTTCTAACATCTTCTTCTTCTATTTCATAAAATTATTGATTAACGTGTTTTTGGCGTGGGGGTGAATGAAAGGTACCTGCCCAGCATAAGGCGGGTTTGTGCATCCAAAGAGGGAAATGAACCAAGCACCGCAGATATAAAGGGGGTCAGCAACCATTGGAATAAAAATGAAACATATACCAGCCTGGAAACCCCTTTCGGCCTGGGCGGCATAAATTCCCAACTTATTATAATACAAAGCAGTAATATAAACGAAAGTGAATGGAAAACTACGCTGTTTATGTATGAAAGATTAAAAAGTGCAAGCGAATTTTTTAAAACAATTTTTCCCAAAAACAGGATTAAAGGTGTAATAAAACTTATTACTATGGCCCAGGTTGCCCAATTTACGTGGCCATCCAAAATTTGGTATAGCTTTCTGAATTTCACCGTAAAGGGAATTTCGTTTTTCTTTAAAAAATGCTGTGCTAAAAAAATAAAGTTCTCAACCCCCCATGCCCATCTTCTTTTTTGCTTATACTGGACTTTTATTGTATCAAGCAGATTCTTGCCTACTGCAATATCCATATAAACAGGGATATCCAGAGGATAAGTTTTATAGTCACCGTTGAATTTTAAAAAACATTTCCAGAATATCAAAGAATCATCGGAAATTAAATCTACGGGCCAGTAATCTACCTCGATAAGCGTTTTAAAACTCATGCTATGCGAAGAAAAAGTTATAAATTTTTCATACCGCATTCCTTCGATGAATTGCCAGAAAGTAGAACCTGTTTCTATGACTCTCGCAAACGCGGGAGCAGTATATATATTATTGCTATATATAGGTAAAGGCTGAAAGCTTGTGTGGTATCTTTTTTGGTTAACCAAAAAGTTATAGGTCAGGCAGGAAAAATAATTTTCGTCCGGACAGGTATCAGCGTCAAAGCAGGAAATTATTATATTTTTAAAATCGTAACCTTTTTCTCCTAAATAAACCTTAACCTGTCTTGCTGCATATGTTGCGTTAGCTCCTTTCGCGGTTATTTCTCCCGGTATATTTTTGGGGTGAATAGTAATTATAATATCAAGGAAATGTTGTTTGAATTTATCGCTTATCGCCTTAAGCTTGTCATAGGCGCCCTGCGCCCTTTCTTCTCCTGCCAAAACTACTATGATTTTATCCGCAGGGTAATCCGTATCTTTCAAAAAATTGAGGCTATCAATTATCAAATTCTCAGGCTCTTTATAAATTGTATAAAGGACCACATGGATTATATCCTCGAATTTTAAATCAGAATTTGCATCCTTACACATAGAAAGCCAGTCATTATTTTTTTTAGACTGCATCCTGTAATGAGCCATTAACAAAAGTATGCTTGAATAAAGAAGCCTGGCAACCCAGTAGAGAAGATATACTATGATAACAACTATGGCGCTTAACGGTTTAAGTATAAAAAGGATAATAAGGGAAAAAATTATAAACCAGCTAAGGAATCCCGGTATAATTTCAAGAATTCGTTTAATCTTTTCTTCTCTCATTGGAAATTCTCCCGCCTATAAGCGGCATTATTTCTATTTTAAAAAGACTGAAGTTCTCTGTGCGCGGAATCTTGTCTTTTATGTAAAGCGTCTCAGACCGAGCATCATAAAATATTTTTGCATTCAGATTATTCAGGGTATAAATTTCAAAGCTTACGCCTAAATTATCCATATCCAGCGCAATAACTTTAAGCCCGTCATTGACTATAAGATAACGCTCGCGAAGGCCCAAAAATGCATCTTTTATGCTCTTTCCTGCTGTGTATACGGGGTTTGCCGTATCGGTAGAAGGAAAATTTTCATTGGAAATATCAACAACCCAGATATTTTTCTTATTCCAAAAAATAAGTTTATTATTATTTGCTATGACTTCTTCTATTGAATTGGCAAGGTGTTCTTCAAAAATCTGTTCCGATACTTTTTTTATCCCTTCCAAATCCGTATCCAGGAAATAGATTCCTTTGTCGGTAAAAATCAATATTTTTTCCGTAAATATCTGCCTTAACAAGAAAAATCCATAGATATTAAAATCGAATTTTACCTTTTCAACTCCCTTAATTTTGGGGATGAGAAAAACATCGATATTGTTAACGAGCGAAGGTTTTATCTCGATTTCCATATTATAGGGATAAAACCCCTCCTTCTCCAGAACCAGATTATACTTATGCGGCATAAGTTCCCGTATCGTGCCTGGAGTCAGCTCATCTATTTTCTTTCCATCCAGATAAACCGTTACTGCACGGGGAAAAGTTTTTATTGAAAGCGCCCCTGTTTTTAAAAATTTTTTCGACTTTATGTCGAATTTGTAACCGAGGGAATAATATACTATTACCGGGGTCAGAATGACAAACGCCAAAGAAAATAACCAGAAGGAAAAGTGCCTTAAAAAAGAGTAATATTTTTCCTGCATATTTTATTCCTGCCGGCAGGTTAACTTTTTAGCTTTTTAAAACAAATTATTTTGCAGTATCGAAGCGCCCTGCGAGCGGCAACAAACTACAATATAGAAGCTAATTTGGTTTTTGTCAATTACAAGGTGGTTATACGTAAGAAGGCCGGTCTTAAGCTTTGTTGCTTATAAAAGTCCTCTTAAGAGAATCGGCAAGCCTGCCTTTTTTTATTTCCCGGCTGATAGTTGCATAAAGCAACCGTGGTATTACTATGGAAAGCGACAGAACCTCGCCAAAAGTAAAAAATCTAGTTACAAAAATATTTTTCCATAGAATTTTTAAATAACGGGAAGGAGTATAAAAAGAAAATTTTATGGTTCTGCCTATTTTCTTAAGCGCAGGGTAGTCATACATATCCGAATAAAATTCTCCCCTGTCAGTGATATGATAGCCGGGAGCATTTTCTGCGAGCTCCCTTAACGGAGAAAATTTTTCTATACGAAGTTTATTGCAGGCGATTGAATCAACCCCTATTTCTTTGGCAAATTGCGCAATATAAAGCATTTCTTCCTTTGTTTCGCCAATGTTGCCATAGATGAAGTATCCGCTGTAATATATCGGGTACTTCGTAAGCACCTTGAAAGCCTCTCTTATCGTAGCCGAGTTAAAGCCTTTATTTAACTGCGCGAGTATCCTGTCATGGGGGGATTCTATGCCAAGCAAAAGCGCTTTAAATCCGGCTTTTACCATTTTTTCTAAAAGGCGCGGATGTTTTGCTATTTCAAGGCGAGCCTGGGCAACAAACCTTTTCTTTATTTTATGTTCAACAATCTTATCGCATAGTTCCTCCGCGCGTTTCATATCGACAAAAAGATTATCGTCGCTGAAAAGAACAACTTTTGCGGAGATATCTTTAAGCTCTTCAATTACCGAATCAACGCTGCGCGCCGAATACGTTCTTTTCTGGCCAAGCGGGTTTAAATTAAAAGTGCAGAATTTGCAATTATAGGGACAGCCTCTTGCACTTAAAACTGAATCGAAAGTAAGATTCATTATATTTATACCATTTACGCTAAGCCTGTATTCATTATTGCGTAAAGCGCGGTCCGGAGAGGCGATACCTTCCACGTCACGTAGCGGCCTGTTTGAATTATGTATGATTTTGTCGCCTTCTCTGTATGAGATACCTAAAATATTTTTTAAGGGCATTCCTCTAAGTATTTCCTGTATGGTTTCTTCTCCTTCTCCTCTTACGATAATTTTTATCGGGGGGCAGGTCTTAAATAATTCCTCTGTCATTTCCGTTGCCTTATATCCACCTACCACCAGGGGGATATCGCCCGGCATACAGGAAAGTAAACCGCAAATTTCCTTGAATTGCCTGTCCCAGCCTATGCTTACACAAATAATATCAATTTCTTTTCTTATGAAATCAAGTAAATTTACGGGATTGGTTAATTCTTTTTCATAACGCAAATCAAGCAATGTTATTTTTTCAACACAGCTTTTAGCGCTGGTTGCAACATACTCAAGGCCGGTAGGCGGGAAAAGCTTCATCACGCTGGTTGCGTGGTTTTCGATATAGGGATTTAAAAACAATGCGTGTTTATACTTAGCTCCATCAAGCATGCGCGATACCTCCTAATATTTTGATGCTAAAAAAATACAAAGTGCCGTTAACAAAAGCTTAACGGAACTAAAAACCCTATGTGACGTCTTCAAGGTTCCAGGCGAATGCCTTTATTCCTTCCTTCTCCAATTTTTTCCGTAATTCTTTTACGCCGGATAATAGTTTTTGCGCCTCAACGCTTTCGCAACAAATATATAAAAGATTATTTCTGCCCGGCCAGACGTCATCGCCCAAATGCGTACCCGAAGTTGCACCTTTACCAAAAACGCCATTTAGCTTAGTGTAATTGCTTAAAGCGCAATTTTCTAAAATCCCCATCACCTCATCATCAATTGCTTCATTGTAAACAATCATAACCATCAACATTTCTTCTTGCCTCCGTTTCTTCTGACCCTTGCCTCAAATACCGCATAAAGCGTAGGCACAAAAAGCATTGTAATCAAAGTAGATAAAGTAAGTCCTCCAACCATAGTAATGCCTAATGGCTGCCAGATTTCCGAGCCCACCCCTGTTGAAAGAGCCAAAGGCAATAATCCGGCTAACGTGGTAATCGTAGTCATCAATACCGGCCTTAGTCTTTCTTTGCCTCCAATAGTAACCGCTTCCAGCATCGAAAGCCCGCGGGCACGCAGTATATTTATATAACTTACGAGAACTATGGCATTATTGACAACTATACCTATAAGCATAACCATACCCAGAAAAGTTATAATGCTTAGGGTTGTTCCGGTTAAAACAAATCCCAAAATAACTCCGGTAAACGTAAAAGGCACAGAAAACATAACAATAAACGGGTCCAATAAAGACTCGAATTGCGCAGCCATAACCATATAGACTAAGATCATACCTAAAATCATTAAAAAAAGTAAATCTCTGAACGCTTTGCCTTGTTCTTCTGCCTCGCCGCCAAAATTTATTACAATATCGGCAGGGATAGTTATTTTCTGTATGCTCTTTTTGATATCCTCAATAACATTACCCATTGAGCGCTTATAAGTGTTACATTCTACCCTAACCACTCTTTCGCGGTTTTTACGTTCAATCTCTATCGGGCCTACGGTTTCATAAACTCTGGCAACAGTGCTTAATTTAATCTGTTTTCCCGTAAAAGGCGAAACCATAGAAAGGTTTTCCACGTCTTCCGGTTTAGCGCGGAATTGTTCTTCCAGGCGCACATATATATCATAGGTTTCTCCTCTATCGCGGTATCTCGTAGCTGTTGCGCCTTTAATAAAAGTCTTAATGCTGTCGGCGATAGTACGCATATTTAGGCTTAATGCTGCTGCTTTTTCCCGATATACTTCTACTCTCAGTTCAGGACGGTTTAATTCGCGAGAAATACTTACGTCTATCGCGCCATTGGTTTCCTCCATAATTTCTTTTATTTTATGCGCTAAACTATCGGTATCATCAAAAGAATGGCCGATAATTTCAACCTGAACCTGCTTGCCTGACACGCCGGTAATCATCTTTCCCATAGCATCTCCCGTAGAAATGTCTGTTTTTAATACTCCGGGAATGCCTTTAATCCTTTTCCTGATAACATCGGCTATTTCTTTAACGGAGCGTTTTCTTTCGGTTTTAGGCACAAGCTTAACGCCTGCCGAAACAATATGGCTTCCGGATTGCCCCCCCATTGCCGTGCCGATTCCCTGGTTTAACCCGCTTCTAACATACATAAACCTCTCTTCAGGCGCTTCCTCTTTAAATATCTTTTCTATTCTTGCGGCAACCTTGTCGGTTTCTTCCACGCGCGTGCCGATAGGTAAATTTATAGAAGAGCTTATGCGTCCTGTATCTTCCTCAGGTATAAATTCATTTCCGACAAACCTGGTTAAAAATAAACTGCAGATAAACGCTCCTAAGAATCCGAAAATAACTATTTTTTTATGGCTCAGGCACCATGAAAGAGCCTTGGCGTATGATTCTTCCCAGGATTTAAACCAGCGCTCGGAGATGTGGTAGAATTTATCAAACCATTTATTTTTTGATTTTGGCTGCCCAGAAACCACCTTCATCCATTTAGAGCAAAGCATTGGGCTAAATGTCGCGGCGGTAAAAAGCGAACCTAAAAGAGTAACGGTTATAATTATTGCCAGTTCACCGAACATTATCCCTACTACGCCGGTAATAAAAAGCATCGGCAAAAATACAACTATCGTAGTAAGCGTTGAGGCAGCAATAGAAAGAAACATTTCGGAGGTACCGAAAATTGAAGCCTCCTTCGGGCGTTGGCCCCTCTCTAGGTGCCTAAAAACATTATCCACCACGACAATTGCGTTATCCACAACCATACCGATAGCAATAGTTAAAGAAGAAAGGCTGATAGTATTTATGGTCTTTCCACTTAAGAAAAGATAGATAAAGGCGATAAGAAGCGAAAAAGGAATAGTCAGGGCAATGATTAAGCTGGGCAAAAATTGGCGCAGGAAGAACCAGACTACCAAAATAACCAGGACTCCGCCTGTCCAAACTGTAGAGGAAAGCGAATTAAGAGAATCAATAATATCCTGGGAAGAATCCATGACTATGGAAAATTTTACATCTTTGGGGAGAGTCTCTTCAAGCTCGGCTAACTTCTTTTTAACCAGAGTCGCTACTTGCACGGTATTAGTACCGGTTTGTTTCTGAATCATCATCAAAAGGCCGTTCTTGCGGTTAATGCGCACTATTTGGGTTACCTCCTTAAAACCATCCTCCACCCAAGCAACGTCTTTTAAGTAAACAAGATTGCCCTTACGTTTGCCTAAGATAACTGAATTTATCTCATCGGGCGTAGCAAATTCTCCCGGCACACGTAAAAGATAATCCGTTAACCCGGATTTTATATTTCCGGCCGGCTGAGTAACATTCTCCTGGGCCAAAATACTTTTAACGTCAAGTATGGAAAAATCGTACCCGTCAAGCTTGTTCCTGTCTATATGGATATTAATCTGGCGCTGCAATCCACCCATAAGTTGAACTGTCCCTACCCCAGGAAGCTGATTTAAAGAATCAACTATTCTTTTGTCAATCATATCGTACAATTCGGGATAACTCTGGTCAGCGGTTATACCTATAAAAAGGACAGGCATCATCGCGGTGTTAAATTTAAAGATGAAAGGATTTTCCATCTCCTCAGGAATATCAGGAAGATAGCGCTTGGCAAGATCGATGCGGTCGCGGATATCGTTTGAGGCCTCATCAAGGTTAGTGCCCCAGCTAAATTTAAGCGTAACGACTGAAAGCCCTTCGAGCGAACGCGAAGTAATTTTTTCTACTCTTGGGGTAGTAGCCAGCTGGTTTTCTAACGGCTCACTCACCTTCGTTTCCACATCTTCGGGGCTGGCGCCTTCATAGGTAGATATGACGGAAATTACCGGCGGCTCGATTTCCGGCATGGAATCTACTCCTAAACGGGTTAAACTGTACAATGCCAGTATGATAATTACCGAGAAAATCATTAAATTGGTAACCGGCTTTTTTACGCCGAATTCCGGAAGATTCATCGTTACTTATCTCCTCTAGTTTCTATTTCTGAAGGCTGTTTTTCTGCCTCAATGCTAACAGGGGCACCATCGTATAATCTCTGCTGACCCATCACTACCACTAAATCCCCCTCTCGTAGCCCCTCTAACACTTCGTAATCCGCAGCGTGCCTTATGCCTAATTTTATATTTTTCTGCTGCGCTTTATTATCTTTAACCGTGTACACATAAAACCCGGGGTCTTTTCCCATAATCGCCTCTTTTACAATCACCGGCACATTCTTATGTTCCGCGATGGCTAACTCCACCTGGGCAAACATACCGGATTTCAAAGCATGGTTTGGGTTGGGAATAATTATTTCTATGGGTGCGGTTCGCGTCTCTAAATCCAATACCGGGCTTATCCGCGAAACCTTTCCAGTAAACGCTTCATCGGGATAAGCCTGAACAAAAACTTGCGCGGTTTGGCCAATGGAGATTTTCGGCAGATATTGTTCCGGTATATCAAAATTTATTTTTACATTATCCATATGCACCGTTAAGGCAACTGGGGTCTGAGGGCTAACTTGCGTTCCGATATCGACGTAAACCCTGCCGATAATCCCGCTCATCGGACTTTCTACCGGAGCCTTTTCGAATTTAAATCCTACCTCGTCGCGATCAATATAAACGATAACATCACCTTTTAGCACAGGGTCTCCTTCGTTCTTAAGCTTCTCAATTATCTTACCGCCCACCTTAGGATAAACAATAGCTTCATCTTCTGCCTTTATATCACCTACGTAATCCAAGGTCTTCTGAATAGCTTTAAGCTCAACCCGCATAACTCTAACCGGTATGACTGTTTTTTCTTTTTCTGCTTTTTCTACCGGCCTTGCGCTGCAGCCTGCGAAAAGCAAAATAAACACGAGCCCCGGGATTATATAAATGAATAACAATTGTTTAAATTTGGTTGCCATTTATCCCTCCAATTTTATATCGTTCTTAATCAAAGTCAAACCCTGAGATTTATCCAGATTAATGAAAGCTATATTATATTCAACCAATGCGTTAACAAAATCGAGTTCTGCCTGGGCTAATTTATCCTGATAATCCAACATATCATGAGTAGAAACCTGCCCTGCGGCATAACGCTCATGTTGCGCTTCGTAATTTTGAGTCTCTTTTTCCTTGGAAAGCTTAGCCACGTCTACGTGCTGCCGGCGCGCCTCAACGAGCCTAACCTTATCCCTAATCTCTAGAATAATATTCTGTTCCAATCGCTTGAATGAAAGCAAGGCTTGGGCCTTTTCCAATTTTCTCTGGTCATACTTTGCCCGGTCCCCGCCTCCCCAGGGAAGGCTGAATTTAACTCCGGCACTCCAGTCAGTATAATCGGGGTTAGCTTTTCCAATGGCATCCTGATAGTCTCTTCCTAATCCATTTAAGCCGAAACTGCCGATTAAATCAACAGTAGGAAGCAAAGCGTTTTTGGCAGTCACGATGTTAATATCACGGGTTTGCAAATCTATTTTCGCAGAATAATAATCCGGCCTATATATAAAAGCATTTTTTAAGCTTTGCAGCAAATCCACCTCTACAACCTGAAATTCCGGTTTATCGATTAGCTCAATTTTAGCGTTCCAGACTTCTGGATCATCGACTAAATTAGTAATAAGTTTAAGGTCGTCCTCTGCCCTCTTAACCATTGTATCAGCTGCAATCACTGCTTTTTCTCTCTGCGCTGCGGCAGCCTCAGTTTCCAGTAAATCAACCGAGCTTATAAGCCCTTTTTGGTATCGGGCTTTATTTATTTGCAGTAAATTATGGGCACGCTCCAGAGACAATTTGGCAATCGCGAAAGCTTCCAGATAATAGACATAATTATAATAAGCTGTTTTCGACTTGCTGATAATATCCATAACCGTATTTTTAAAAGACGCTCCGGATTGTAATCTATTATTCTGGGCTACTATAATATCCGCTTTGTTTACCAAAATACCAAAATCTCTGAAAAGAGGCTGAGTAATAGTAATTTTTGGCTCGGTCGTATAATAAGGATTGTAAATTTGATATACGGAATCACTTTTATACCTTTGATTAAGAAATTCCATCTTATATTCTGTGCCGGTTATAAATTTGCCCGAAACATCGGCATTAAGCTTCATATCTTGGGAATTATAAACCTCTGCTCCCTGCAAAATATTGGAAGAAACTTCATTTTTATCGTGGACTGTATATTCGGCATTAAAAGTCGGTTCAAAATCCGCTTTGGCTATTTTTACATCATCTTCTTTCAGTTTCGGTTCAATATGTTTGACAAGAATTTCTGAATTATTTTTTAAAGCATAGGCTATACAATCAACCATACCGATTTTTAAGACTCTATTTTGCGCTCCGCTAGCCATAAAAATGGCCTTTTCTATTTCGCGCGCCTTTTTGGTATCGGAAGTTGCTTTTTTTTCATTATCGGCGGCAAGAGAAATATTCCCCAAGACCAGTAAATTTATTAAACTAACAACTATGATATTTTTTATAAATTTCATTATTCTGCTTTTGCTTCGTTAAAAAACAAATATGAAAACAAAAATAAACTTA
>Ga0265297_10004584_pt1 | contig 22291 bp, 30 predicted proteins | sample Munlanlwell13791_FD_192502 | JGI IMG/M metagenome (GOLD analysis project Ga0265297, IMG submission 192502) | Leachate microbial communities from a municipal landfill in Southern Ontario, Canada - Leachate well 137-91 | ecosystem: Engineered > Solid waste > Landfill > Unclassified | place... | reverse complement strand
CAGGCGCGCCACCAACCCAAGAACCGCCCAGCCGCGAAACCCGATGTCCAGCTGAAGCATCGTTCTGATAGAAGTAGTCATTGATCGGCTGGTTGCTTGCACCTAAGGTCTCAGTTGCAAGGAATGCAAAGTCAACCAAATCGGACCAACCGATAGCACTGACGTATCCGTCCACGTTTGCAAGCTCGAAGCCTACATCGAAGTACGGACTAGTAATCGTGCTGTCAGCAAAGGCACTGTAAGAGATGTATGCTTGATTGTTTACGCCATCGGCATATACGTTCAAGCCGTCTTCCCACTTCCAAATGTTGCCCCAGAAGTTCTCCTGGCCTCTGTAGATGACGGATACAAGACCATTCGTTCCAACCGCCATGCCGGACCCACTTCCAATTGAGTAAGTAGCTCCAGTTACTTCGGACATGTTCGTTGCACCATCGTCGGTCTTCGCTACAACACCTTGACCTATCTTGGTCTGGGTATCGAAAGAAGCGTACTCAACTAGGAAGAGGAGTTGCGAAGCACTGTTGGAGAAGATGTCTTCCAACTGCCAGCCAGTACCTCTGTTCTTGGCAATGATTCTTGCCTTAGCTCTCGTCAGATCGTTTGTCAGACCACTCATCGGTTTAGCTGTTGCACGTGAGGACAACTTATCTCCAGTTGTAGCAGTGAAGTCGACTGTTCCTTCGTCATTGAGGAAGTACGCACTTCCACTGACGTCGTACGCAGAACCTTCATACCCTGACAAGTAAATCTTGCTCAACGCCGTACGGTTTACGTCTCTGGTGTAGAATGCCGGATGCAGTTTGAAACCAAACCTTGCAGTTTCGGAAATGTAGTACCGAATCTTTTGAACACTGAAACCTCGTCTTCCAGCAATAGCCTTGAACGTGATCGGTACGGACTTGTACCAGAACGCAGGCTGTTCAACCATGACTTGCACTGCAGTGCCTACTGGATACGTAACTGAATTCACAATCAATTCCTGCGTCAAGGCTCCGGTTTCAGTGTAGCCAGTTTCACCGTAATATGCAAGCCTGACACCTGTGTCGGTCAGAATGCACTTCTTACGGTTACCGTACATGTTGTACACATCGAAGTCTGCACCAGGATTCTTTCCGATTGCCGCTCCAAGCCTCGTAACGGTTTTGTTTACAACGTCCCACTCGACACCAAGTACACCCACGTCGGAGTATCCAACGAAGCCTTTGACGTTATTGATTTCAGTAGTGACAGCCGCGATGTCATTGACAGTTGCAACTGCTTCCGGATCGATGTTGATTTCGACATTGGAAGCATTTGACGTAGTGGTCACCAGATTGATCATCAGGCTGGAAGAACTGATCCCGTTGTTTGGCGGCATCCAATCCGCAGTTGTCGCTTTTGTGACTGAGAACAAAATCTCTCCAAGGTCAGGATCTTGCGCGTACAGTCCGATCGTCTGAATGTAGTACCCAGTCGCCAGAGCTGCGTTCGAAATGGCTCCACTGACCTTCACGGATGCAGGCGTTATCACAGTCACAGCACTGATGTCAATATTCTGCTTGATACTACTCAAGGCAGTTAACGTCGGCAGTGCTGCGTCAGCGTAGACCGTATCCGTGGTACGAATCTTCGTGAAATGCATTTTGGTTGAACCCGAAGCAATCTTCGCGTTCAGAGCATGACCCTGATTCGTAATTACTGTGCTCTGAAAACTTGCCATTTTCTTTCCTCCTTAACTTAATTCGTATTCAAATGCTGTGTCAGCCTTTGAACCCATTTTGGTTACACCTTCGAGTGCGAGCGTTTCAACAACATCATTTGTCAACGTAAGTTCGAAGGCACTGTCTACAACGGATGCTACTTTCTCCGGATTCTGTAATGTGTATCCAAGATTCACATCACACGTAAGAGTATACTCAAAAGCGGTATCCGCTACAGCAGCCATATAAAGCGTTTTCGGAAGGTCGTCAATCAGTACGTTGGTGACGTCCATTTCCATGTTCGCTGGAAGCATTATGAACAGAGTTCGTAGCAACTCATCGAGTTTGCCAAAAACTCCAGTGTGAGCAACCAACTCTACCAAGTAGTCGTTGTACACAATGTCCAGTTCGTATTCTCCTTCACCTAACAGAATGTCGAGTTGGTTTCGGAGAGTGATTTTCGTAAAAGGTTGTGACATCGAGAAGCGATTGATTATGCGTTCCCTACGAAACTCGATTGTTTCGGTTGCAGGGTTAGCGACAATGTTTAGCAATTTCTCCCACTTCTCAAGTCCCTTTGAATTCGCAGTGACTACGAACTCGTTATTGATGACATCCTCGACGTTCGCATTCGCTTCCGCAAGAGTGGCATTCTCTGTTGCCGAAAGTTCGTTGATTTCAAGAACGTCGTCATACACTTTTGGGAAGTACTTTCGAACTGTCGGATCAATCATTCAAGGTCACCTCCCCGAGGGTAGGTACTTCCTGCGTGGCAGAAGTCTCAACTAATGCAAGGTCTGAGGCTACACCATTCAGAGTTGTGCCAGTGACGTTCGCGACACCTTGCACTGTCAACATTGCAGCGTTAACTCCGGAGATGTATACCCCCAAGATGTACTGGTTAAAGTCGTTTTTGACTCCCCAGCTTTCTCTCAAGTCAACGAAGTAAGCTTCGAGGGCTGTTTCTACCGGCCCTTGTACCATCTCGATTGTGTATCCCGACATCAAAGTGATATTCGTAGCGATGTTCACAACCTTCTGAGTACCAGTTGCAAGTGTAACCAAATGCCCTATCGGAGCAGTGCCTACACCAGTACCTTGGAGTTCCGGATCGTCATTCGGATCGACGATATCTTGCACAATTGCAATGAACTCCGGAGTGACAGGAAGCAAGTCACTTCCGACAATACTGATTTTGACTGTGCCACCACCATCCCATACGGGATAAATTTGACAATCTCCAATGCCATCGATATCAAGTATCATCTCTCGGTACTGTGCAATGTTACCACCGAACGGACGAGAGTTCACCTTATCGATGTATCTTTGCCGTAGTGCTTCGTCGGTCTCAACGGCCTGACCCGGTATGACTGTTGTAGTCATTTCGGCCACCGCTATAGAAGGTAGGTAGTCGATCGGGATGATGTTCCCCGTGTACTCATGACCTACCGTTCCTTCAGTCTCGCAAGTTAGCAAGAACGCTCCAGGTACGACAACACCCAGATCGGTTTTGTACGTATCTGTGACTACGTAGAATAGTGGTACCGTAGTCGAGATCGTAGAGAATCTACTCCCTATGGGTACCGAAACAGGGTTGCCGGCACTGTCTTCGAAGTCCGCTCTCTTGACTGCTGCGGTTGCTTGCGAGCGAGTTATACCGAACTCCATTACGCGATTGTCCAACCACTCTCCTGTAGCGGTGAGGACGTACGTTTCCTGGATCAAGTTGTAGAGGTCTAAGTAGAATTGTGCAAGGACGTAACATGCCGGTGCAAGCGCATCGTAGATGATACTTCCTTCGCGCTTATCGACTGTGTTCGGTACTCTCGCAAGGGCTTGGGTCATCAAGTACGAGTACGAGTACTTTTGCAGTTCATCTCCTAAACTCATGCTACCATCAGCTCCTTTCTGTACTCAAGTACTCCGACAGTAGTCTCGATCCAACAGTCGACTGTCAGGGCATCTTTTTCGGTTTGAGTAATCGAAATGCTTTTCAAGTCGATCACCCTGTCGTCTGCTAAAATGGCATCTCGGATACGTCCTTCGAGAGCAGTGGTTACGAATGCCATTTCCTGTCCGACAAGAGTTTCCAGTTCGATACCATAATTTGAAGTGTATATTTCCCACGCAAATCTTTCGGTTTCGAACAGCTTGTTCAAGGCCTGGACCATAGCGTCGATTCCATCAACGTGACCACTGATACGTTTCGTACGTAAGTCAAGCCTATAAGTATACGACGGCATCGTGATGACGTCTGTCGTCTCTGTAGTGTACGGATTTATCGGAAGCATTACAATACCCCCTCTCTTTGAAGTACGTAGAACTTGTTGCCACCAGCAACACGTAACATAATAACGGTATCACCAACTTCGAGTCCTCTCCATACCGTAACGGTATGTTGTGGAATTGAATGTTGGTGACTGCTTCCGGCAGCGGATGTCTTAGTAGCAACGCTAGTGCCGTTATCGTCCTGGTACTGGTGCGTGTGTACATTCTCTCCATTGGTGTTCCATGCCGGAATCGTAAAAGTTTTTGCAATGCATAGTGGAGAGAGAATCAAGAACGCTTCGGTCAGGAGTAACTTAGGCTCGTTCTTCACCTGAATCTTGAGAGGTGCAATGGAAGCTACGTCACCCCATACCAGATCGGTCAGAGACGTTTTTGGTATCCCATTCCGACCAGCATCTTTCATTATCTGTACCAGCTTCTCGCCTGCCATTACACCACCTCCAAGTTCAGGTCCATGGTATGCATCTCGTTCGTAAACTTGTGAGATGCTTTACTTACGAACGCGTATTGTTGATTAACGATTCCCTCATCTGAGAGTTTCGCAATGCCTACGCCAACTCCAGAGCCTTCACGAACTTTGATGTTCCCAAGGCTCGTAACCTTCAACGATCTGGCTTTACGATTGTACAGCTTTAGCAGTTGATCTGCGCGTACCTTGATTTGTGCTTCGTTTGCATCTTCGTCCATCTTTTCGAAGTACTGCAATCGACCCCACTTGTTAATATTTGTACTGTCCATAGCTACGTACACTTCACGCTTCTTGGACTTCTTGTTCTCCTGTACCAGCTTGATATAGTTGTACACATCCGTGTCAATTGAACTACTAAATGCGAACTTGGTCATCAAGCTTTCGTCTCCCAGAAACACATCCGTCACCAGATTGGCAATGTCGATCAGTTCCAGGGTACCAACGTTGTCTCGTACGATGATGTACTTTTGCACCTGAATGAACGTTTCGTCTAAGGCTCGGATAATCATAGAGTACAGAGTTTTATTATCATGCGATACTGGCGCCGTCTTATACGTGCTCGGACTCACAATACGATATGGCAATTGATGTTCCTTGCAGATAGTTGCAAAGATTTCATCTGTGGTGTTGTTCTCGAAGACGTACGTGTCCTGATTGTTCAAGTACCGAATTCGATCGTATGCGGTGATCGTCATCGTATCGCCTTCTGACCGGTTCCGGGTAAAGACGTATCCATCAAAAACCTTCACACCACCGTACGTGAAGACAACGTTACTGCCTTCCTCGAACAACCGATCTCCGGTATCGATGAGTGTGAAGGAAAGTTTACCCGGTTGGTCAAGTATTGAAGTCTCCCATGTCACGTTCGTGAGGATTTCGTTACACTCAATCTGCTTCGAAGCACCGCTATCCGCTACAAGGAGTGACGCCTGCTCGATCATGATATCACCTCCACAGCAGAAGCAGCAACCCAACCACGCCATCCACCTTCGAGTGTCGTTACGTGATATGGATATGCTCTTCCTTTTGCAATGATGCTCACTTTTCGAGTAGCGTTCTTTTCTGTCACACCAGGACCCCCACCGTAACTGTCTCTGTGCAATTGTCCATTGACCCTCACGGTAGAACCGACAGCGGCAACCTTTGGAGTGTTCTCCCTGGCTGGAGCAGGTGTAGCGGGTGCGGGCGTTGTTGGCTTAGGTGCAGCGATCTGAATGACCTTCGCCGCGTAAGATTTCCACTCCCTCAATGATAGCGTGTAGTGCATGTCCTCGTCACTACCTGTGTAAGAGAACTCGAAGTCTTCAATGCCCATGGTCATCGAGAAGTTAATTCCAGTTACGATAAGCTTGATGGATTCTTTCTGGTTTCGGATGGCGGTAAAGAAATCGATATAGAACTGTGGTGCGTACGTAGGTGCACCTGTTTCGATGTACGAGCCACCACCCGAAACCGGAATGAAACTTTTGAGCTCCGTTGCCTTTAGACCGGGTAACTTTAGAATGTTGATGTCCCCGCTTGTGAGAATGTTTTCGGTGCTGTTCTTGCCCGGAAGCTTCACTACGAACTCTTCCGGGTTGACAGGGAGCATGACTTTCTGTGTGTTACGGTATTCGATATAGAAATTTATCTTTGCCATCTCATTACCCCCTATCTAATGAACTATCGTACACACCGGCTACGACATCTTCAAGTACTTCAAGCACTTGATTGACGTCTGCGGTTTCGTGCACGTCACCGAATTGAACTTGTATTGTTGGTCTCGAAGTAGTGTAGCGATTTACGTATTCCACTTGCGCAATGTCTCGGAGGTACTTCAGGTCTTCATCCTTGATTCCGACCTCGTCAAGCTTACCACCCTTTGATACTGTAGGTACTGCACCTCCAGTTGATTCAGTTGCAAGTTTGTCGTAATCGAAAGGTGAAGTAACCATGTCAGCTTTCTTCTGTAGGTCTGCTTGCTTCTTGGCATCTTCTTCTGCAGCCTTTGCGGCGTCAGCTCTCCATTGGACAGCGTCAGCTTGTAGGTCTGCTTCCCTCTGAGCGGCTTTAGCAGCAGCGTCAGCTTCTGCAGCAGACAAGTTATTTGCTCTTGCTTGCTTTGCGGCGTCCTCCGCTAGAGATGCTTCTGTTCCAAACGTCACATGTTCGACAGCCTCGATTGACACACCCGGAATCTTGTTCAGCAGACCTATCAATCCATTGATGATGTCGATTGCACCGTTCACCATGCTTTGTAGGATAGTCAGAACTTGTACCTTGGCCCATCCGAATGCATCCGCGATGCCGTAACCGACTCTCATGAAGAAGATCGGTACCTGATCGAAGAAGTTTAAGATGCTGTTCCAGATGCGAATCACACCAACTCTAAAGTCAATGTTCGTGTCCCACAGCTTCTTGATGTACAAGATGACTGCAATGATAATTGCAATGAGTACAATGATAGCAAGGATAATCCAAGTGACTGGTGAAGCAAGCATTGCAGCGTTCAATCCCCACTGTGCAGCCGTTGCAGCTGCGGTAGCGGAAGTTTCAGCGATTGTAGCACCAGTCTTGACAGCACTGGCTGTAGCGGATGCCAGCGTTAAGAACGCAGAGATACCTTGGACGACGTTGTAGATAAGCATCGCAGTCACGATTCCACCAATGAGAATTGCAACTCCGATCAAGATGGGTTCGATAACTCCCCAGTTGTTAACCACGAAGCTTACGATGTTCAAAATCAACTGACCAATGAATTGCAATCCTTGCCAGATGGCACCAACGACGTTCAAGAACGAAGTTTTCATCTGCTCAAAGCCTGGCGATTGTGAAAGCGCATCCCACCAGGCAATCAACCAAATGATTCCGTTTACTACCCACATGATAGCGTTCTGTACTGCTTCGGACCATATCTGAAATTGCTTGGAGTTTACAAAGTCAGAGAACAGCTGAACAACGGGCTGGAACTGCATTTGTGCTGTGTTCTTGATAGCTTGCATTGCAGCACCGAACGTCATAGGCATTTCCTGAAATTTCTGTTCGATGTCTCCAGCGGCACCAAAAACGGCTTTCTTAATGATGTCTGCCGTAATTGCACCTTCTGAAGAGAGTTCCCTTAATTCTCCCATGGACACACCCATTGTTTTCGCAATGGCTTGTGCAATCATTGGAGCGTTCTCTCGAATCGATACAAACTCATCACCCTGCAACCTTCCGGAAGCAAGTGCTTGAGTCATCTGGGTCATTGCCGCAGCTTGTTCAGAAGCACCGGCACCAGAAACGGTAAATGCTTTCTGCATCGTTTCGGAAAACGCAATTGCTTGTTCGTTCGTTGGAAACGCGTCCGCCGCTAGAAGGTTGAGTTTTGCTACAGCGTCTGCGGTGCCTTGGTAGGACGCTCGCGATCGCTGTGCACTGTCATAGATTTGCTGCTGTAATTGAGCGTTAGTCTGTAGACCGTCATTGATGAGATTGACCCTCGCAGCGGTAGTAGTCATCTCATCAGCCATGCCGGTTAGCTGCCCTATCTTCCGTATTCCGGTTTGAATCAGTTGCAGCGCTTGATTGGCTGTTACTATTGCCGCCTGCCAAGCAGAGAAACCTTTCCGGACTTTCTCCTGTGCCGGCGGTACATTGTTCTGTTCCTGATTGAATTCCTGCAAGGCTCTTTCAGCAGCTTCGATCGACCTTTCAGCCTCACGAAAAGCGGAAGCATTGATGCCACGGCCAGCGGCGGTGTTCATCTGTTGCATAACACGCATCGTTGAACCCATGGCACCAATGATCTTGTTCAGCACAGGAGACACCTGGTCTTGCAGTGACATTGCTTGTCTTACGGTTGCCATTAGCGTCTCCTCCTTCCGCGACTTGAATTAGCCTTTGCTTTTAGCTTAGCGTTCTCTTTTTTCTCATCCTCGATTCTCTGATCGATGAAGGCTATGACGGTTGCTTTCTCCTTCATGTCCATTTCAATGAACTGTCGGGGAGTCCAATGAAGCTTCTGCATACAAAAGTATGCGTACCAGGTTTCACCATCAGACTCCCTTAGGAGTTTTTTACCTCATCGACCATGTCATCGAGCTCTGAATCAAAGCCGGACAACACCGAAATCTTGTTTGACAGCTCGATAATCTCTCCGGCCTTCAACACCTTGTACATGAACTGCTCGGGAGTTGCACAACCCGCGGATTTAACGGCTTCAGCATCCTTGAAGTTCGGATTCAACGTATGGTTGATAACAACCAACTCGTTGAACAGTTTGCTGTCGAAGTTCACCTTCTTGTGACGTCCGACCGCGGTTGCCTGCTTCTGGTAAGAACTGAACTGTTCACCAGACATCGCAGAAATCGTAAATGTGAATCCCGCGTCCTTGAATCTCTGGGACACCACTACCTCTTCGCGTTCGTTGTTGACAGGGTTGTCAAGCAAGAACTGCATCAGGGTAAGGGCCTTTTCTTTCTCAGCCATAGTTTACCTCCTTAACTTCCGAGCGTCGGATTGCCGAAGGAATCAAGAATGTCGAAGTCTTCGAAAGTAAAATCGATATCCTCATCCAGTTCGGTATTGTCGACGTCCAGTTTTGCCAGAATGGTACTGTCCAAGTTGCACTTGTACAACACCACAGTTTGCTTCCCGACCGAAGACGTAGGATCGTCATTCTCGATCGTGATGTCGAAGTACGTGTCCTTGCCAGTCTTCGCATACTCCTTCGCCAACCTACGGAAGATCGAAGTGATGTAGTAGATCGTCATGGAACCCGTACCGGACCAGCCAGTGGATTTATGCTGCGTACCACGATGGCCGAGAGTGTGGATCTCAGACTTCTGCTTCTCGAAAGTAGCAGTCAACTGTTTCACCCAAGCACACATCTCAATGGAACCATTGATGTTCGCAGTAACTTTGCCTTCCTGACCGGAAATAATGTCACCCGCTTGTAAAAATGCCATGTGTTACACTCCTTTCTTAAGATACCACAACGGTCATGTACAGCTTCTCCATAGAGTCGACTGTCTGTACCGCAAGGTTAACCACCACGGACTCAATATCGTTACCGGCAATGACTTCCAAGTCGGTAGTGGAGTCGAAGTTCTGGATAGCCCCAAGGTTTTCCAGTGTGGTCAGATAGCCAATGATGTCACCCTTGAACAACGTTCTGCCGGAAGCGTTGTTATCGACCTTGCCAATGTAGCTGTTCTCAAACAGCTTCGTCACCTGAGTGGCAATGTCATCAAGGCAACGAATGACTCTGTTCTTGGAGAACACGTAACTCCTATCCTGACCGAACGTGTGTAGCGTGTTGATGTCTTTCTCAACGACGATCGACAGATCCTGCCTACGCGAGAGAATGAACTTGCCGGCCTGCAGCCCAGCTTCGATCTGAGAAGCTGACTTCGCGCCAATGATGTCAGTGGCACCAGGAACGATTTTGTACGTGTTCGACTGGTTGACTTCTGCGCCTGCAGTTGCACCAGCAACCCAACCAATGAAGGAAGTGACAGGTACTTCTTCAGTACCGATCTTGTACCCCTGATCAACAGAGATGACACCTTCGTAATCGGAATCGTAGTTGTTCACAACTGCCTGCACTTTCTTGCCTTCGTTTTCACGCAGATTCTCGATGTACGTTGCAACTAAGGCGGGTAATGTACCACTCGCAGACGCAGCAGCAAAGACGTTCCAAACTTCAGTAGTTGCAGCGTTGAACGCTCCAGTCCAGTTTGTATCTGTAACAGCTGCACCAGCGGTACCTCCTTCCAAAGTCACACCAGCGAATTCTGCAAATGCAACAGTGCCGGTCCCCGCTAGGGTGATCCACCCATTCGGAACGTAACTTGCTACTGTTGTGACTACTTGCCTGTCAACTTCCAGTCCATTGACTGTCGTGATCAGTTCAAGAGCACTCGCAGCGTTCTCTACGCAAGAAACAATGATGCTATTGCCAAGGGTACCACCCTGAGCCGCTGTAGCAGTGATGCCTGTCATCAAAAGTTTGGTAGCCTTGACGGCATCCGCATTCAACTTCCACACCAGAGCTTTCGAAGCATTCTTCAGTACTTCACGAAGCACCTGAATGCCAGCGTCGGTAATGCTCAAACCTATCTGTGCCAAAGTGTTACCGCCAGTAAAGTCCGCAACCGTCACCGGAATGAATTCTCCGGTCTTGCCCCAAGGCAGAGTCATCGGTAAGACAACAATGCCTCTTTCTCCAGTTGCAAGATTCGACTGCCTGACAGCTTTGAACACAATGTACGCACCAGGACGTACTTTATTCTGAGATGTAAATGTTCCAGCCATGTGAGCAAATCTCTCCTTTCACTAATTTTTGATTCCCGTCTCAACGTCAAGGGTTTGCATATCCGGAACCGGATCCTCCTGCCACTGTGCGAAGATTGTGAACTCGACAGTGAACTGCAGTTCGTTATCTACGGTCTCGAATTCCGCATTCCTTCCAACTACATTCTTCCAAGGTAACGTCAGCCAACGGAAAGCTCCCAAAAGAGCTTCTCCCATCTTATCGCAATCGTCCCTTGGTGTAGCGGAGTTCAATAACGGAAGCCAGGTAATCTTGATGCGATAGAGGCGAGTGTACTTCTGTGACATGCGTTTCTCTTGGGTAAGCAAAAGCTGATGGACAAAGAAGCACGGACGTACTACGTTCGACTCTTGCCTTTCCTTGTAACGCTTGGATGTCGGAAACGCATTTTTTAACTGTGTTACTACTGCGTTCGTAATAAAGTCACCAGTTATAGCCACTACATCACCTCCAGTTTAGTCTTGCGAGCCATCGCCTGAATTCTCGGTCCCACTTAGCAGGCATCTTCTGTCGCACTTGCAAAAGACTTAACTCCGCCATATGGAAACCTTCGAAATGTGCTTCACCGTTCTTTGTTTGATAGGTAAATCCGCTCTCCATGTAGCTGGCATACTCGATAGGATTCACAAGCCAGATGATTAACGAATTGCCTAACCGTTCGACCTTAGAGATTGACCACGACCGTCTTAACGTTCCCGTATCGACTGGAGTCAATGGTTTCACAAGTCGTAGGGCGATCAACGCTTCACGCGTTAGAAAGTCTTCCATGAACGTTCGAAACTGCTTACGAATCTCTTGCGTTCCTTTGTACAGTTCCATGAATTCCCGGTAGTCAAATCCTCCACGAGCCATTAGGCATCACCACTCACATCGAGTTCAAACTCTTGATGGTTCACCCACACGTTAGGCTTTGCAGCTTTAACTGCAAGCCCTGACAGAGTAGCGTAAACTGTTCCATCTTTCTTGCATCGACGTATTGCAATCTTGTCACCGGGCTTGACAACAATGCCAGGATCGCAGAAGATTACTGGTTTTAACTCTACCTTCTCCCTTTCCTTGCCTGCAGTATCGCGTGTGTCCTTCTTGGGAAAAGATATCCGACAGTGAACATCCGTCTGCTGCGGTGTTGCTGGGTAAGCGTTATTGGTTGCATCCCCTTGGGAAACTTCTTGTGTTGTAGTGATGTCCATCCGATCGGTGTACATCAACTGGAAGTACTTTTCCAGACCTTCAACCATCACCACACCACCCTTCTAAACCGATTCAACTGATCAGTGTAGTTCATTACGATCCGATCAACCGAACCCGCCAAGGTATGAGCGTTCAATGCCTGTGTCTCCTGAGAGGTGGCATCCTTCTCAAAAGAGAGTGTCGTATCTCCTTCCTTGATGCTTGTTAAAACAGTTGAAGTCGAACTCTCTCCCGGATCGCCATTCCCTTCAGTCAATTTCTTCTTCAGGGTAAGTAGCCACCGGAAGTAGTCCACAACCATGTTGGACCACACGTAGCGAAGTTCAAGCGGCACTTCGGAGATGTTGCAATAGTTGCAAACACTTTGAGCAACGTCATCTACGACGATGTCGATCTCGGCATTCACATCTTCAGCAGCGAACCCCAAAGACGTTAACCTCGCTAATGCAATTGCTTTTACTGTCTCCGAAAGTGCCGGCATGATTACTTCCCACCTTTCGTAGCGGATACCGTAGTCTTGGCAGTTGCAGTAGCAGCTTTACCCATAGGTGTTGCCGGTTCTGCTTTACCGCCAGAAAGGACTTGTGCTTCCTTGGAATCGGTCTCCTCTACAGAAGGGTCAATCCCATTTCCGGATTCCCCTTCGGTAACAGGTTTTTCAACCCCTTTATTTTCGGGTATACCCAAAGTTCCTTCGGGCGGGGTTGTATTTATATTGTCCGAATTCGGGCCTTCCGGAGGTGTTGCCGGTGTGGCAACTACTTCCTTGACTACGTAGCCTGCTGCCTTAAACAGCTCGACTTCGTTCTCAGCAATCTCAAAAGCAGTACCACCGGCTATGAACTTGCCACCTCTCATGGTAGCGAAAGTACCTTTTGCCTGAAACATAGTGTACCTCCTTACGCCGCAGCTGTGACCTTCATTACGTAGACACTGTTCATGCCTTCGAACGAAGGAAGCACAATCTCGGAAACAGAGGTGATAACGTTGACCGGCAGAGATTCCTTCTTCGTCAGGACAGCGATGCCGCCTCCAACGATTCTGACATCTGCATCAACGTTACCGGACATGAGGTCAGCCTCTTCCGGAGTGGTACCAAAGTACGTAGAACCGACAGAGCTCGCAGGCAGGAACACAACGCGGTCACTCTTCATGAACGCGGTATCCACACCCTCAAGCGACTTGTACATCTTCTCGTACACCGTGAAAGTGATGCCAGTCTTTCTGAGCAGATAACTCTTCAGCTCTGCGTCGGACAGAGAAGCATCAGAAGCCAACGGATACACATCCTCACGGATGCCTGCGTTGGTCAGAAGCAGACCCCATACATAAGGATCAACGACAGCTCTGAGAAGAGCAACACCCTTAGCGGATGCCTGTCTCTTGATCGCCAGGATGTCACGAATCGGCTTTGCAGTGGTTTCACTCCAACGGTCAGCACCAGAGAGTGCAACAACGTTGGATCCTCTCCAGGCATTGTTCGGATCGTAGTCGTAATTGTAGTTCACGTTAATGCCAGAGGCATTCGGTGAAGCAATCGCGATCGATCCAGTCTGGAGAAGTTCGAAACGCATGATTTCAGGTGTCACATTGGCACCATCGATCAGCGTAGTGGCATCGTCAAACAGTCTGTCAAGGACAGCGTTGACGTACTGGTTACCAGCAGCCATCAGGGTCAGCAACTGCTGCCTGTCTTCCTCTCCGATCCTCATCGACTCTCTGAAGAACGGCATGCGAGTGCTGACGGTGTCAACACCACCACGATCTCTCAGCGTCGGTTTGGTATCGAACGCGGAAGGCATCAGTGCTACCGGCAGCTGGTCATAGCCCTTGATCCAGTCAAGTTTGAGACCGACCATTCGGCGGTTCGGGAACAGACTCGTCCCAAGGTACGGAATCGTGTTACTCTGCAACGTCTCCCAGTAGGAAGCAATCGCCGGAGCAGTTACGATATCATAGATTGTCATAGCTTTTCCTCCTTACAAAAGTATTGGACTTCGTTTACGCTGCCGTTGCAGGGAACGTAACTGTGATCGTTGCACTCGAACCGTCTGCAGCGACAACTTCATCAACGGCACTTGAACCCGTAGCAGTGACTGCCAAGGTAGAACCAATGACTTTGCCTGTCGGAGCAGTTACAACGATAATCGCTTTGTACACGGTTTCAGCAGCGAAAGCTGCATCCGCAGGTTCCCATGTCAGTGACTGCTTAACCAGTCCGTTCGAGAGAGAGATTGCCGCAAGAGCGACAGGGGTAGCAGCCTTGACAGGTGCGGTCAAACCAGTGACCGTAGAGGCAACGACTGCAGTGATGGCACCGAAGAATGTGATTCTCGGCAGCGCCGCGATAGCAGCTGCATCCGGAGTGGCCGGAAGCTTGGATGTCTTGATAGAACCCTCAAAGAGCAATGCTCCGGAAGCAGTCCCGTTCGTGACATCGACGTCGTACAGCACAACGCCTTGAGCGCTCGCGTCATTCGAAGGCCAGATAGTACCGGCTTTGACAATCTTCTTCGCACCAACCGTAACCGCAGTAGCGTCAGTGGGCTGGAACGTCTGAGGACGAGCCTGATAGTTATCCGGGAACATCAAAATGCCGGAAGCTGTACCGTACGTGTTCGTAATGAAAGGTGCGTTTGCCATTTACTTTTCCTCCTTAAAAATAATGTTTCGAAGCATCGACAGAAGCCTTCTGGGCTTCAACTTTACGTTTCGCCAGAGCAGCTCCAAATGCTTCAGGGGTGTCTTGTCCCTCGGGAGGATTGTCTCCTCCATCAGGTGGAGTTGAACCGACAATCTTGAGACCAGCGAGCGGATTCTTTTTCGGTTCCGTTCCCTCTACGAAGAGGAATTTCTTCTTCTCCTGCAAAGGTTTTAACTGATCGTCAAAACCAACGAGTTCCCCATCCTTGCCAACAGATACCTTCGCCACATCGATCTGTGACAGTACCAAATCCGGATCGTGCACCTTGCCAGTGAGCTTGCTCACCATAGCGAATTTCTTCTGCTGGTCTGCAAGTGCTTTTGCCATTTCCGAATCCTTGTTTTGATTCGCAGTGGTCAACTCTGTGATCTTGGTCTGAAGCTCTGTAGCAGTGCCTTCGAACTTCTTCAGGCCTTCGATTTGAGTATCCCGTTCCTTGATCGACGTGTTGGCATTCGTCAACTGGGTATTGACCTCGTCGAATCTCGACTTCGGCACATAGGAATTTGTGAGTGCGTCCTTGTGTGCCTTCAGAATTGCTGTTGCCTGTTCCTGCGTGTAACCCGCAGCAACTAAGCTCTCCATTGTCATGTCCATATTCAAAACTCCTTTCAAAACTTCGCTTGTTAACGCGGTAGCGGGTCCGCGACATTTTGAATCCCGGAGATAATCCGGCTATGCAGTTCGAGTGGTTTCCCACTCTCTATAAGATTGCTTCGGAACCTTGATGTACTTGCCATCCTTGTCCTTCGCAAGTCTTAACTCTTCGTAGCCAGTCATGTCAACGACAGGTATCGTTGTCGACCGGCAGTTACCATGGAGCGGTGGAAGGTTAATTCCAACCTTGCCTTCAGAGACAGGAAATGTATGACCGTCCATGTCTCTACACCATTCCGTAGTGGAATCATCAAGTGTCGCAACGTATTCGTATTCTGCAACACCGACCTGTGTGTACAGGTTCTTATCTGCTTCCGCAGACATCTTTGTACCTTCTGTCCGGATCAACCGAACTGCATTATTGTAAGAGGTGTTCATTTCTTTGGCAAGCATCTTCGCAAGGTCCTGTGAAGAAGTACCAAGAATGAATTGCCTCGGAAGTATCGTTTCGACAGCTTTTACAAGCCTGTCACGGTCGTACCAAATCTTCGAACTGAAGCTTCGACCGTCATAGCCTTGCTGTGCAAGGGTCTGTAACTGTGTAGGTGACATTCGATCGAACTGCACTTGGAAGCCTACAAACTGTTCGATGTTGTACAACTGACTCATCTGCTGTTCAGTGAAGATGTCCTCGGAGTTCTTCTCCAACGTGTCATCTGTCTTGACAGCAAGTTCAGTAACCGAATGTCGGATCCCCGCTAGAAGAGCCGCCTGCCTTGACAGGTAGATTCTCTGGCGTACTGACTCGAGGTACTTCTTCTCTGCTTCAGTAGTCGCAGTCTTTTTCAACTGTGCGAACTCCTTACGCAGATCAGCCAGCTCTGTAGAGGTCAGCCTTTTCCTCGCTTCAGCAGCAGATACCTTTCCGTCGGTACCATAGCGACGATAGAACTTCTCTATCCGAAGCTCGATATCCTTTCGGGCTTCTTCGAATGCAGTGTTCAGATTAGCTGCCGAACGTTCCTTCATTGCTTCGGTTCGAGCATCGTTCTGTATCGCTCTCTGCATCCAGTACTCTTTGTTCGTTGCCAATCCTTACACCACCTTTCTGTTAAAATACCCCTACCGGCTACTCTGTATCAGAAGGAGGATTGTCATTTGTACGTTGCTGGTTTTGAGTAGCCGGTGGAGTATCCGAATTCGGTGCCCCGGAGGTTGTGAGAGCACCGTTGGTAAGAGCGAGTTCAGCTTCAGTACGTTTCATCGCCTCTTCCTGTTCAATTGCAATCTGCTTTTCCTCCTCGGCAACGTCATCGACAAACGGGTGATTCTTCAAGAGTGTCTTGTTGGATACAAGTCCAACGCTCTTGGATATGTTATCGATCGTCTCAGTTTCGTTGATCGAGATATCCGTGTTGAATGTCGTATCGACAGAAGCTTCAGTGAAGTCACCGATCCCCTTGAGAATCATGTCCTGCTTGATGAACCAACAGATTTGCTCCACTGCCCATGAGAGTTCTGCAGCGAAGTCGGAACAGTCACTATCGAGATCGGCATAGATGAATTTCAGTGCAACTCCAGTGGCATTGCCGATTTCCTTGTGCTGGGTATCAACACCACCACCGAACTCATAGATGTCTCTGCGAGTTCGTTCCAGGTGGGTATCCAAAGCCGTGTGATCCACGGTAGCATCCAGAGTAGTAACTTCACCAGTTCCACGAAGGAACAGTGTACGGTACTTTGCAAGGTTGTACACGAACTCACCTTTGTCAGTACCGTCGTAGTCTTTGACGACTTTTATCTTGTTCGGCTCATCTTCGAGTGTATTCGAAGCATCCGAAGTACGTCTGTCGTAGTCATCGATCAAGGGCTTCACATACTTCAACAGTGAATCTTCCTCGACGTTGTACTTGAGAGGTATCAGAGGTATCCTACCCCACATGACATTCTCTGTCTGTGCAGTAGGTTCAGGATTTTCCTCGGTCGCCTCTACAGGGAGTTGCACTTGGAAGTTGTACTCGATCGGCGCTTTCGGATCAGGTACCAGACCGTCCTTGTCTCGCATGTAGTTGTAGATGACTTCCGGCGTGAAGAATTTCACGTGCTGTACGATCGACTTCTCCTGTCCTGTGTATACTTCCACATCATAGATGCGTATTGCGGCTTCCAGTACCGTGTGATCGATATCTTTCCAGAACGGAATGATTTCAGTGCTCGGTATCCGCTTGAAGCGCAATGTTCCCTCTTCGTCATAGTATGGCTGTAACCAACCGATACCTTTTATGATTGCCTCCTGCCCACCGTTCTTGAACAGTCGGTAGAAGTTCTTGTCGATATAGTCTGCCAACGCCTTCGCGAAGTTTTCGTCATCACTCGTAACTGCAAAAGGTTTCGAAAGGAGGTAACCTATCTTTTGTTTTGTCAGCTTCCGCATGAAGGCGTGTGGCAGTTTGTTGTTAGCGAGGTATGGTGCTTTTACCATTTCCCCGTTACGACCAATGACGGTACGTTCACGTTTCAGTATCTCGTTCTCGTTCTCGTAGTACCGCTGTGCTTCAACCATCCTCTTGTAGCGGAAACTGGACAGCCACTCGTTGATGTTAGCTTCAAGGAAGTCCCGTTGTGGTTGACCATCGGTCGCTTCCATCTCAATTTTCATGGCCAACTGTTCCGGTTCTGAAATCAGCTGTCTGTTAAGCGGCGTAAGCAACTTTAACATACTTTCCCTCCTCCTTAAAAGCTAAAGTTTTCTGTGCTAACGTCTTCGGTTGCATATCGAAGTCCGTCAAGCAAGTGGTGATATCCATCGGCTGCTGGTACTGACAACTGCTTGCCAGTTCTGTCCTTTGCCCAGCAGTGATTGGAAAGTTCTATCTCCGTGTTCTCACAGCATGGATGTACGTAAATCTTGTAGTCCTGCAACCTCTGGATGCCAGAACGAACACTGTCAGGTCCCTTCTGTGCTCCAACGATACGACTGAGACCCAAGGTCCACAGTTCGTTAATCGTTCTCGGATCTTCACTGTCGGCAACTATTCTTGCCTTGTGAAATTCCTTGTACTTAAGTGTCTTGTATATCTCAGCATTGCTCATGCGGTGTTTGTACATCTCGTCATAGATCCAGATCTCCTTGCGTTCTGCTGAAACCAACAATGCAATGAACGCTGTCGGATCCGTACTGAATCCGAAGTCCATTCCGAACTTCGGTACGTAAACAAACTCTCCACGACTGTTCGTCTCCTGCAACTTGTCTCGGAAGTCGAAGTTCCTGACTTCCCAGTTGGTGTAAATCAACCCTTCGGCAATACCCCAACCGCCAAGTCCTTCAACAACGTACCTCCTAGGAGAGTTCTCCTTCATGCGTTCGAAGATCGCAATGTCGTCTTTTCCAAGGAACTCATTGCACATGTAGTTCGTTGTGAGTGCAAGTACGTCAGGATCTGGATTGTCAAAGAACCTTGGCTTCAGCCAAATCTTCTGATCCCATGGGTTGAAGGTCATGATGAACTGCTTGTAGTACCCATCAGGTAACTCACCACGTATCGAGAGGTCCAACTTGTCAAAGTCGTTCTCGTTCGTGAGCTGGAATGCTTCCTCGATCCAAACAAAGCAGATCGTACCGAACTCTGTCGTGATGGATGCAATTGACTGTGGGTCATCCATCCCTCGGAAGAAGATTTTCTGTCCGGTAGGGATAAACGTTAACTGCATCGGTGAAAGACTTGCCTTCCACAGATGCCCTACCTGCAATCTGTTAATAGCCCATAGCAACTGTGCGTACGTGCTATCCCTGTGTGTTATGTCATATCGGCGAATCACAAGTCCATGTGCTAGCGGAAACCGCATAATGTTAGTGACAAGCTTCATCGCCGCAGTTGTTGACTTTTTACTTCCTCTGGAACCCTTACAGACTAAGTAACGACCCTTGTAGTTCCAGAAGCTCTTGTATCCCTTCCCAATGACGCTTGCAAGGTTGACCGTCGTATAATCTGCCATGGCTAATCCTCCAGTTGGTCTTCACCTACAAAGAGGACCGCTTTCGCTTTTCCTATGTCAAAGTTGCTTCCTGTGAACTTGTACATCTGGTTCAGTTCACGTACAGCATTCAAGATGGTGTTTGCAAGTGTTTGAGAAATCGTCTTCGTCTTGGCAAGTGTTTGCTTCGACATGTCAATCAGAAACCGAAGTTCGATCTCGCTGTCCTTCCGCTTCCAATCGTACTCTTGCAGATCGAGTACGTACAACTCTTCGCTTCTCCTGCGCATCCAGTTCTTCAACTGGACTGTAGCTTCTGCGTTCAGTATCGTTTCCGCCATCTTTCGCAGTTCCTGAATGTCCTCCGGCTCGAGATTCTCAACTTCGATCCTACCACCGTAGGTACCGTTCAGCAGTAACCTTTGCATAGCCGTCCACGGTGGCATACCACATATCTGTAAACCCGCCAGTTGCATGTCCTCAGGAAGTACTCCAAGTTCAGCTGCACGGATTCTTGCTTCGTCCCAGAACTTCTTCGTGGTCTCTGCCTGTTTCTGTTCAAACAGTTCTTGCTCCGTCACTGAACTCACCTCCTTACATGCATTAAGACCTCCTTAGCCAAGTTCCCCGGAAAGGATTTATATGTCCCTTAATTATATTATATGATATACCTTGGGAGAAATCAATAGGGAACCCAAAATTTCCCAGGGTATTTCAAGGAATATTTTAGTAGTCAATACTATTATGTTGTCGAAATCTTGGCCTTGCTAATCGAGGTATAACGTCGTATATCGGGTATCCGCTACAGAGGTTGATTTGCCCAAACAAAGAGGCCAGATACTCTCATACCTGACCTCGTTACTGTTTAGTGTTGGTGTTCACATCCGTTGCATGTCTTGCTGTTACAACCGTCGCAGTGTTCATCCTCCTGTGCAATGTACTCCTCTTCTGTAGGTCGGTGACCATCCAGATCGTTCCACTCGTAACGCTTGTGGTGAATCTCTTCGTAATGGTGTCGGTAGCAGTCACGACATTCACAACGACCATTGAGCCAACGCATCTCTCCGTAGTACTCGAATCGGCCACAGTGCTTGCACTTAACGATATGCTTCATCTCGTCTGGCATATGTACCTCCCTTCTGACCATTACCACAGCGCAACTTCAACTCGGCCTCCTTCAGTTCATTCGAACGTGCAAGTACCTCGACGAGTTGCTTCACTGTACCGTTCAGCTTCTCGACTTCTCTTCGTAGGTTGACGATCGTCATCTGAGTGTCATAGTCCATTGCTAATCTCCTTCCATTCAAACTCGAATACGGATGCTCTTGCGGTCTCAGGTGAACTGGTAGCATATCCGCGTTCGTTGCAGAGTACGAACTTCCAGTGAAGAGTATCCTGGAACTCGACTACCCGTATGTACGAACGAAAGTACTTGCTGTACGCTACCTTGTTATAGAACTGGTGGTCCTTGGGTAGTCCGGTATCGGTATCAAACTCCCAACTTCCTTCCAGGTGAGAAGGATACACTCTCTGCTCAGGTACTTCCTTCGAACTGGCACAACACAATGCCATAGCTCCTACTCCGATGAGAGCACCAACGAATAGACCAATCACGAAACCAATCACTTGGTACCTCCTATCCGGATGGCTGTGTACAGCTCACCCTGCTTAATCTGCCGAAGTAGATAGTGGAATGGCCAACCCATAACCCATCCACGATGATACGTCTTGCCATGATGCCAGAAATACTCGACGTTCTCTACCCACAAGATACCTTCGATCTTCTCGCCCTTTACGAACTTCCGCTTATACGCCATCTGGTCCTCCTTCCACGGAGTCAATTACCTCCAGCATACTACGCACCTCTTCTGACACAGGCGCTCCACGATCGATCAGATCCTGAATGTCCTTCTTCAAGAACGCGTTATCCTGCTGCGGATAGATGACTCCGGTCATACGTAATGCCTTCAGTACCTTCGGAACATACTGCCTACGTTCTCTTCGCTTGCCACAGTAATCAGGTTGCATCCACAACGTCTCAAAGTTGAAGTGACGACGATCCATTTCCAGTAGCACACTGTAGTAGTAGGCAACCAACGCTTCTTCTCCGAACGGATGCTCATACACGAAGTTGATCAGCCGGTTCTTCTTACCCCAGCCAAGACCTCTCAGATTGCAACACGTTTGATGCAGATCGCAAAGACGTTGATTGTCGAGGTAAGGAATCAGTGCCTGATGCCACAGTCTCATTACTTTGCTCCCTTCTGCAACAGAGCAATCAACCCTTCCATTGCTACGTCGGACAACGTGATGCCCTTACCACATTGTGAGTGGTCTTCGTTCCATGGACGGATATCGTACTTCGGTGCTCTTCCGTTCCAGGACACTTCGTTCAGTTCAACGTTCCAACCTTTTGCTTGTGCTTCCAGCACCCCATGGTGCTTCGTGATCTCGAATGTGAATTCGCCTGCCATTTACTTTTCCTCCTTTTCATTATTGAGTGTGTACGTGATACCTAAACCTGCAAGACCAGCATCGACCTGTGCAATGTATTCCCGATTGGTCTTGTCGAACTCCCTTAGGCTACTCATCAGGATCCTCCACATCGACTTGCTTGCTACATCGTTCAACGCTTGAGAGTATCCACCCTTGTAATCCTTCTCAACTTTCTTGTGTGCCTTGTCAATCAGTTCCTGGATGGCCTTATCGTGATAGCAATAGCTCATCGATCTGATGTACCAACGATCTCCACCAGAGATCTTTCCTTCCTTGAGTAACCGATCCAACTCGGGTTCCACTTCGTGATAGTACTTCGTCGTGATGTCGTAGTACTCAGTGATCAACGTTTGCACTGTTTCTCTGGCCATCTTAGTTACCTCCTTGATTTTGTCCTATGATTTATTATATGATACCTTGCGAACAAAATCAAGTGGTTTTCCAAAAATAGTTAAAATTATTTTTGGTCTGGTGCTTCCAGTATCCGTTTGACTTCTGCCCTAGGCAACGACTTCTGAAATGCGATTGCAGCATCGACTGTCGTAACCGCTACGACGAAGGTCATCTTCACTTGACCACCCAGTTCGTACTCG
>Ga0265297_10004583_pt1 | contig 22291 bp, 29 predicted proteins | sample Munlanlwell13791_FD_192502 | JGI IMG/M metagenome (GOLD analysis project Ga0265297, IMG submission 192502) | Leachate microbial communities from a municipal landfill in Southern Ontario, Canada - Leachate well 137-91 | ecosystem: Engineered > Solid waste > Landfill > Unclassified | place... | reverse complement strand
GTGGACATTTTCAAAGTGTTTGAAACCGACATCAAGGCTGAAGTGGAAGGCAAGTGGTTCTCCCTGTTCGGCGCTGAGTTTCTGATCGCTCATCAGGGCAATTCGGCGTTCGAACAGTACAACGCAGAGTTGCTGCGTCCATACCGAGTCGAAATATCGTCAGGCACATTCTCACGGGAAAAGCGTCAGGAGCTCATGATCCAGGCTTTCGCTAAGAAGATCCTGTTGGGCTGGAAAAACGTCATGGATCAGGACGGGAACGAGATCCAGTACTCCGAAGCCCAGGCCGCCAAGCTCATGACCGTGCTGCCGCATTTCGCCCAGCAGATTTTCATTCTGTCGGCGAACTGGGAATTTTTCCGCAAGGCAGATAATGAGGCTGCCCTAAAAAACTGATCGAGGTCCTTGAATGGGAAATACGCTACGGAGATTGCGCGGAAAACATCATCCGGTTGATGAAAAAAGCAGAGCGGCCAATTGGGCCGCTCTTGCAGCGTCCGGAGCTGTTCGAGGACCTTATCCCTGTTTATCGTGCCTTCTGCATACTTTCGGGATCACGGAATATCAACGGAAGGATCCCGCTCTCAGAAATCCTTATCTTCGCGGACAGGCACAGTATCCACGATATCGATTCTTTCACGCACCTGTTGCAGGCTCTGGACCGGCATTCGGCAGAAATCAGTAAGGAGATAGGCCATGGAACAAACCGCAATTCTTAAGGTCAGCATCGATCCGCATGGCGTGATTACCGGAGCCTCGATCGTCAGCCAGAAATTCAACGAAATGAAACGGTCTGGCAAGGAAGTCAAAGCCGAGGTTGATAAATCATCGGCCGCAGTAACTAATTTCGGAAAATCTGCTGAAAGCATAAGCAGCCCGTTCAAGCGCTTTCAGAATTCTCTGAGAACTACATTCACTCCGCTGAAAGAGCTCGAGGCGTCGCTTCATAGTGTGCAAGCCATCCTGTACGGTGCTGCTGCCTATACGGTTTACAGCGCCCTGAACAAGGTTATCGATGCCGCTTCCGAAAGCGAGCGCGTAATTGCCAGGCTGGATCAAACATTAAAAGCTTCGCACCAAGCTGCTGGGCTGTCGTCCAAAGAACTGCAGAACATGGCCACCAGCCTGCAGCGCATGACTGGCGTCAGTGACGAAACGATCATCAGCGCTCAGACGCTTCTGCTCAGTTTCCAGGAAATCGGCAAAGAAACCTTTCCGCAGGCTCTCCGTGTGGCAATGGATCTATCCGAGGTTATGGGTTCTGATTTGCAGAGCGCAATCCGGCAGGTCGGTATTGCCCTGGCCGATCCAACTGAAGGCATCACCCAGCTCCGGAGATCCGGCGTCATTTTCTCCAACACTCAGGAACTGATTATCAAGAACCTGGTCGAAGAGGGCAAACTATTTGAGGCCCAGGCGTTGATCCTGGACACTCTTGAGGGCAAGTATGGCGGCGTGGCTGAAGCTGCCGGAAAGACTTTCTCCGGAGAGCGGAACAAGGTCGCCCAGGAATTCGGGGATATTCTGGAAAAACTTGGTGGAACGCTGACCGCCAAGGAAGGCCCTCTGATGGACGGGTTAACAAGTCTCAACGCCCTGCTGATGGCGATCAACGATAATTGGGGTACCGTTTATGCTGCGTATAGCTTTTTCAAATCTGGGGTTAACCCTCTGGGTAGGGTATACGAAGCCGGATCCAAAATAGGCAAAGCCGGATATGACAAGTTATTTGAATCGGAAGAGAACATTGGCACTGCGATCGATGATTATGCTGCACGAGTAAAAACAGCACAAGAAACCACCAAACCATTTATGATCAAAGTACAGCAGAAACCAGAAACGGCCTTATCCGGAACATCACCCGACGATCTGCAGATGATCGAAGAACTCAAGGCCCTGGACGAAATCGCCCAAGAAGAAAAAAAGCTCAACGATCAAAGGCTTAAAGAACAGGTCGAGTACAACCAGGAGCTGGCACGGCTGATCTATGAAGGCCGGGAAATGGCCCTGGCTGATATAACTAAGTCGGCAGAAGATAAAACAAGAGCTATCACTGAGTACAATGAGACCGTTGCATCCGGCATCGAGCGGGCCATGGAAGAGGGCAGAACGCACACAAGTCAATACATGGAAGACCTTGGAAAATCCATGGAAACATGGGCTAAGCGTAATGACACCTTGATCACAAGCTGGGAAGACAGATTTACCGATGCTGTGATGAATGTCCACGATCGAGGAATAGAAGCTTTTGGTGACTTCTTCGACTATGTCGGAAACAGCCTCAAAAGGATAATGATCGATGAGTGGATCACAAAGCCAGTATCCAGCGGATTGCAAGGCCTGTTCGGGCGCGCTTCCGGCGGCCCTGTATCTGCAGGCACTCCGTACATTGTCGGGGAAAACCGCCGACCGGAATTATTCGTGCCGTCTCAGAATGGCACTGTTGTACCTATGGACAAAATCGGGGGGCAGACAGTAGTTCAGATCATCGATCAGCGCAGCTCAAGTAACAGCGCACCAGTGAGCGTATCACGGCAGAAATCTAATGGTGGAGAATTGATCCGCGTTGTCATTGAGGAGGTCAAAGGTGCTATGGGAGCCGGGCAGTTCGATACGACCCTGGCTAATAACTTCGGTCTGCTGCGAACAGGGAGGGGATAATGCCGATAACCTGGCCAGCCGGATTACCACAGAAACCGCAACGATCCGGGCTCAACATCGATCCGCAGGATGTAACTATTCGTTCCGAAATGGACTACGGACCTTCGAGCGACAGGCCGAGAACGACTTATGCCGTGGACATCTTCACAATGCGTTTCTTGTTGATATCTGCGACGATCGAAGGCTACCTGACTACATTCTACGAGACTACTACCTCGTACGGTTCTGTGCAATTTGAATGGTTGCACCCAATCAGTGGTACGAACTATTACTGGAAGTTTGCCAAACCTCCGCGCCCTTTGGCTTATCACGGTGGAGGGGCTGTTGATTATGAAGTTGTGCTGAAAAAGTTAAAGGCGGTTCCATGACGATATCCGCTACCCTTACAGCCGCCACCAACGCGCAGGACACAACGGAAGTTCTGTGCCACTTTGTCGAGATCTCACACGACGATCTGGTGACGCCGCTCCGGTTCGTGGATAATTTTGATGATGTCGTTAGAGACGGAAACACCTATACGGGCTATAACTTCGAGGTGCAATTTCCGGATGAAATTCCGGATCAGGTGCCATTCTGTCAGATCAAGATCGACAACATCGACCGCGCCATGGTCACGCAAATCAGGACACTGTCCGGGCTTAAGCGGATGACGATCACGGTCAGCGAAGCGCTGTACTCGTCTCCGGACACGACGGAACGCGGGCCGTATGAGTTTGAGCTTTACGATGTGGATTACGGAGCTGCGGAAATAATCGGCCGCATGTCTTATGAGGATTTCATGAATGACCGTTTCCCGAAAGACCGCCAGACAGCGCAGAATCAGCCGGGGTTATACGGATGATGCGGGTGCCTGAACGCCTTTATCGCGTGCCTTGGGCCGAATGTGGCAGAGGTTGGACCGGATGCGATTGTTACGGTTTTGTGCGCCTGGCTATGAAGGAAATCTTCGGGAAAGACTTGCCGACCATGGATGAGGATTACAGTTCGATCGAAGACCGGGCTACACTTCAGCGCTTGATTACACAGCATTCATCGGATTTTACGCGGGTTGAAAATCCGCAACCTGGCGATCTGGTGCTGATGAGGGTGGTCGGTTTCAACAGCCATATCGGCCTGGTGCTTGAAAAAGGAAATTTCCTGCATATGTGGAAGGGCGCGGGAGTGGTGGTCGAGCGGCTCACAGGTCCTGAATGGCGGCACAGGATAGAGGGGTATTACCGATATGCAAGGTAGAAATCTGGACAGAATAGCGCCTGAACTCAATCCGGCAGCGGTGAATGTCCGTTTGCAGACCGTGCCGTTTCAGGCGAAGCACACTACGGCAACTGTTAATTTAGACGACCTGATCAAGCGCGGCATTGAGCCGAATGTAACCAATATCCTGGCGCACTTGGGACTGACTGATTTTCGAGGCCTGGTCGAGCTGGACGGCAGGATCATCCACGCGAGCCAATCCGGGCGCGTGTTCCCGCATCCTGGTTGCCTAATGAATATCGTTCGGGTGCCTCATGGTGGCGGCGGTGATGGCGGAAAGGATCTAAAGCGTACCCTAACCTCAATCGCGATCCTGGCCACAGCGTCATGGCTGGCCGGGCCGATTCTGGGCGGTCAGTTCGGCCTCTGGACATCCGGAAGCCTGGCTAAGGGTCTGGCTACTACTGCGATTGCGTCTCTGATGTCAAAAAGCCTTATCCCGCCGCAAAACCAAGCCATGCCCAGCAACCTGGCCAAGGCGAACGATCCTTCACAGAGGGCCTTTTCCATCACCGGTTTTCAGAACACACCGAATCCGAACGGTCCTTATCCGGTTCCGTATGGAAAGCACAAACAATTTCCGACCCCAGGGGCCGAGCCATATACCGAGATCTGCGGTGGCGATCTCTATCTGCGCCAACTGTTCAACCTGGGCTATGGCCCTGTGGACGTTTCCAGCATCAAAATCGGAGAAACGGCGATCGCCGACTATGACAGTGTTGATTACAACATCAAGCAGGGCTACCCGGACGATACTGCTTTGTCGCTCTACACCAATGATGTGCACACTGAAGCGGTGGACGCCATCGTAGTACATGCGACGCCCGTTGTGCGCACTACCGAGGCGGCAACAACACGGATATCTGTGGATCTGTGTTTCAAGGGCGGCTTATTCCAGATTGACGCTGCTGGCACGAAAACACAGCAGACGGTTGAAATTCTGATCGAATACTCAGTCACTGGCGCGGGCGTGTGGAGTACGGCCACGACTCTGACTGTTACCGAAGAATCACACTCGGTTGTCTGGAAGAATTACTCCTGGGATATTGCTTCCGGTCAATATGATGTCCGCGTAACGCGCAACACTGCCGATTCATCGTCCGATTCGATTTATGATGAGTTTTATTTCTACGCGCTGAAGTCCATCGCTGCATCAGCTCCGACCACCATGACTGGCATGGGACAGATTGAAATGAGGATCAAGGCCACCGACCAGCTCAACGGCATTATCGACCGCCTGAGCTGCATTGTCGAGCGCTATCTGCCGGTGTATGTGGGGCAATACACGGACCTCGCCGGTGTTGCGGCAATCAACGGCTGGACCAGCAGCAGCACGGATCTGGATGCGCTGTTCAATGCTGGCGATTATATCCAGGTATCAGGATTCACTGATGATGACAACAACTGGAATTATCGGCCTGCATCATCGGCCACAATGGCGAAAGTCGCCACTGTCGGCGCGTTTGCAATCACCTTTACCAATCTGGTGACCGTGGCCAACGAAGCACCGGGAAACACGATTTACATCTGGAAGCTGACTAAAACCCGCTCTCCCGTGTGGGCTTACCTGGACATGTGTCGCGGGCACGCAACGCTACATCCTGTTGCAGATACAAAAATCAGCATTGCCAATTTCGTGGCATGGGAAGTGAACTGTGCGGCTGCAGGGTACAAGTTCGATTATGTCCTGGACACTGAGACCACGCAGAAACAAATCATGGATATCGCTGCAGCATGCGGCCGGGCGCGGTATGGCAGACTGGATGGGTTGATCTCCATTGTCGAAGACGTGCAGCAAACCGAAATAAAGCAGATGATCACAAACCGCAATTCAAAAGGCTTGCGCGGGCACAAGACGTTCGTCAGTCAGCCTCACGCTATTCGCCTGGAATTCGTCAATGAAGATGCGGATTATGGTGATGATGAACTGATTGTGTATTTCACCGGCTATGACGAGAACAACGCCACCGAATTCCTGACCGTCCGCCTGATCGGGGTAGTGGATTCTGATCAGGTTTGGAAGGAAGGTAAATACCGCCTGGCAGGCATAGAGCATCGTCCAGAAACATTTACGGTTGATATGAATTTTCAGCACCTAAAAATTGATGGCCCTGGAAACCTTGTGCTGTTACAGAATGATGCAATCCTGGCCGGAATTAGAGCAGCACGGATTACAGCGCTGACCGAAGATGGTGATGATATCACACACATCACCGTGGATGACACGTGCACCATGGAGGCCGGGATTGACTATGGCGTGACAATCCGGCTTTCTGACAACACTTTCATCCTGTCCGAACAGGTCGCGACAAACGCAGGAGATCAAACCACGCTTGAATTTACGACCCCGATCGGAATTGCAGACCCGCGCCCGGCCATCGGTGACCTGGTGGACTTCGGCGTGCTGAATGCTGAGGCGCTCAGGTGCATTGTGAACAAGGTGCACATGCGGGACGAGGACTCGGCCATGCTGGAACTGCTGCAGGAGGGCCCGTCGATTTACACGTCCGACACCGGGGCGATACCGTCTTACACCAGCAACATTACAATTCCTGCAGCAGCCAAGCAGAAGCTACCGCCCGCGCCAGTGCTGCTCAATATCCGATCCGACGAATCTGTCATGATGCGCCAGGGCCGCAAGGGCGACTGGATCACACGCGTGCTGATGTCCTTTGCGCCGCCGACTCAGATCGGTGTGCCTGCGAAATACTACGAGTGCCGATACAAAAGGGCCAATCAGACGCAGTGGATCAAGGACCCGGCCGTGTTGGCAGAATCGAACGAGATAACAGTTATCGGCCTGGAAGACGCGGTGGTATATGATTTTCAGGTCCGCTCGATCTCCGAGTATGGCCTGGCGTCAGACTGGACGACCTGCAGCGCTGCCCTGACTGCTTACACAGTCATCGGCAAGTCTTCCGATCCGTCCGACATCACCGACCTGGCTGTGGCGATTACGGGCGAAAAGATCGGGGCATCCTGGACTAAGGTTGTGGACAAAGATGTCTCCGATTACGAACTGCGCATAGGCCTTACCACCGTGTGGGATGACATGGCCACAATCACACCGCAGAAGACCGGCGATGCCGATCACTGGCTGCTCGATGCACTTCCTGCCGGCACGTATTACGTCGGCATCAAGGCGTTGGATTCCACGGGCAATTACAGCAATGCTGCCGACACAGCCGCATTGACGATCACCGGGCCGTTGACTCCGGTGGACGACGGCACCTTCGTGGATCTCAATGTGGTGGAGCTGCGCTGGCGAGACAGCACACAAAGTTTCCCGATACAGCATTATCGCATTCTGCGCGGATCAACTGAACCATCGGGGAAACTGGTCGGATATGCCAAGGCAACACTCAAGTCCGTTCCGGAGCTGGTAGTCGGGCCGTATACATACTGGATCATCGCAGTGGATATCGCAGGCAATGAAAGCTCCGCTATGTCGATCGCGATGACAGTAGTTACGCCGGCGGGGGTCGGCAGGATCGAGAATATCGCGGACGACCTTTCAGGTGTAATCGCCCTGGCCAAGGTGCAGACGGTTGCGGGAGTGCCGTATCTGTTCGCGCCGATCAACCTCACGGAGACCTGGGAAACGCACCATACGGGCAACAGCAAGACAACATTTCAGCAGTTCATCACTGCTGGCTTCACGAAGTTTTCTGAGCCTACTCCTGTCCCGACTAACGCAGGCAACAAGACCACGACTTGCTATTATTTTCCGGTGCAGCTCAATCATGGATCGGGAGACTTCACTAAGCTCCTTACGACTGGGTGCAAAATTAAGTTCGATTACGAAAAAGTCAACTGTGTGGGGTCTGTTGGAGTTTACTGCTGGATAGGAGTGGTAGGAGTAGAGCGGGACGGCGTGACCCCATTGACGGAGTCGATAGCGGCCACAGAAATGACGATCAGCGCCAATTTTGGCTATGTGAATCAGGTCAACGTGTACCTGTATTTCTTTACACCGGATTCCACCGGCAAGAACCTGGCCAGGCTGTGGGATCTCAAAACTTTGTTTGTCTACCCGCTCAAGGAAGAAACGCAGGACGTTGTAACAGATGCTTCCGGAGATGCAACCGTGACCTTCACAACGATCTTCAGCGAGATCCTCGCCGTAATCCCAACGCCGAAAACATCGAGCGATTATCGCGCAGTGGCCTATGATTACAGCTGTGACGGTAATAATGTCACGATTCCGGCGACAGCCGAAATCAAACAGCACAACGCAGCCGGGGTCGGTGTTGCCGGGCCTGTGAATGTGCACACGAGAGGAATCTGATCATGATGAAAATCCGCATCAAGCAAGCTACCGGCCTGGATCACGCGCGAATGGCGACATTCGGCTTCTGGGCATCGGCCGAGGCTCCGGACACGATCCTGGTCAGGGTGCCTGCAGGGCGCGACTTCAGGGACACGCTGAAGTTCCTGCCAGCCGGAATCATCAGGCACGAGATCACGCACCTGCGGCAGATGCAGGAGCTGGGCATCCTGGGCGACAGCTTCCATTACGCTTATTGGCTGGAAAATATTGTGCATGGCTACGAGGGGAATAAGTACGAGATCGAGGCCAGGGCTGCCGAAACTGACACATCAATCGAGTACGAAATAATCAACAAGGGGGAATTCAATGTATAAAATTAAAGTATCTTTTGTAATGCTGGTAATGGTTTTTCTGGCAGGGGCTTTCATTTTCTTTACAGGGCCGGGGTCAGATCTGGACTTTTGGCAGCTTGATTCAAACTATGCCGACATTCCAAGCGATTTCAAGGATCTAATGGTCGGAGCTTTGACAATGACAACTGAAATCACAAATAAACCGACTGACGAGATATCGTTCGATCGCTCAGATAAACGGTTCGAGACCTGGACCGGTGCGGCATGGAATCCGCTGGGCTTTCGGGAAATCCGGGCCGGTTCGAGCGCGGGCTTATCGCTGTTCGACGACGCCGGTGAGTTGGGGCTGCATGTCGAGGACGGTGGGCAGGTCGGCATCGGGACGGCTACACCCGCAAATAATTTAGACGTTAATGGAAATAGTATTATGGCTAGAGCCGCAGACCAAAATGGAGTTGGTGCTGCCACAATATTCGATGAAGGCACAGAGAATTATGTTGCTTTTTATAAAAGAGGAACTAACGCCACAGGCAACCTTAATTCTGGTAACGGTGCAGGGGAATTGATCAATGTTGGTGGAAATCTGGCAATCAATACGTATAGTGCCGGAACACATATTGAATTCGGCGCTGGCAACAATGAAAAGATGCGAATTACCTCAGACGGCCTTGTCGGCATCGGGACGGCTGCGCCAAGTTACCAGCTCGAACTATCAACAGATTCTGCCGCGAAGCCGTCAACAAATACTTGGACAGTACCATCAGATGAGCGTATCAAAAAGAATATTCACACGATGGAAAACGCTCTTGATACAGTGTGCAAATTACGCGGGGTAACCTTCGAGTATAACGATGTGAAGTACCCAAACATCAAAGGCCTGCAGCGCGGCATGATTGCCCAGGAGGTCAAAGAAGTAATCCCTGAGTGGGTAAAAGAGGGCGCCGATGGTTATTACTCCCTGAGCATAGGCGGTTTTGAAGGTCTGGCGTCCGAAGCCTTCAAGGAAATGAGAGCTATAATCGACAAGCAGCAGGCCGAGATCGAGCAGCTAACTAAGGCTGTGGCTGCGCTGGCAAAATAAGCTCTGCGGGAGGCTTGCTCCCTACCGCTGATGGTGGGCAGGGGAGCGTAAGTACAGCCCCACCAACCGCAGGGCATTGAAAGGAAATGCAAATGATACGAGTAAAACCCGAAATGAATCAGGATGGTAGAAAGCGAGGTTAGAAGCATGAAAGAAAAACTGCAGGAAAACAAGATCATGATCGCGCTGATCAGTGGATTCGCAATGATGCTTATGAAGGATCTGTATTCAGCCAGGGTTGATGGGTTCGAGAAGATGACAGCGGCGTTCGTACTGAAAGAACAGTACGCGATTGTCACAGAGAGCACGGAGCGGCGCTTATCAAGGATCGAGCAGAAGATAGACGAATTGCTAAAAGGGAGTAACAAGCCATGACGGTGTTTGCTGAGCTGTTACAGCACGGCAGAGAATACGAGCTGAACATGATCAGATCGATCTGGAACGGGCAGGTAGTTCTGGGCGAAATCATGGCCGATTGTGTTACCTATCGCACGCTCGAACGGCTAGCAGTGCTGTATCCCGCCGGGCGCTATCCTCTCAGGCTTGCGGAATCTCCGCGGCTGAAAGCCAAAACAGCTGCATACCTGAGATGCATTGAGAATGATCCAACCGGGATCTGGATCGACGATGTGCCGGGGCGGGAACATATACAGATCCATCCTGGCTGTTTCATACAGAATTCCGATGGTTGCACGCTGACGGGCATGCGAGCAGACGATCGACGCACATACGACAGTCGCGAGGCTTTCTGTGCGATTCGGAGAGCTCTCAGGAATGCCCTCGATCGCGGTCAAAGCATTTCCATAGAAGTCAGAGAAATAAATCGGCCGGAAGGCCACAAGGAGGAACTATGAACATTTTTCTGAAACTGGTAGGTCAGCAGCTGCTGCAAGCTCTGGTGCCGAATTTGCTGGCGAAGGCTGAAAAGTCAATTGCCAAGATCACCACCAAGGTGAAGAAGATCAATCCGGACTCGTTCAAGGGCGTGCTGTCATCTGCGGCTACGGAAATCGTCACCAACATGTACTACAGCTTTTCCAGTGACATCAAGCAGAGCCTGGCTGACGGAACCATCACGAAGAAAGAGGCCAACGCAGCCCTGCAGAATGTCGGCGAACTGGCTGAAGCTCAGCTGAAAGAAGTGGCGCAAAAGCTGCCCGAAGAGATCATTCCGATCGTGATTAAGGATGTGCCGGCCACGATCAAGCAGACATACGAGATCCTGAAGCGGCGCGGAGAACTGGCCAGCCAGAATGAGTTCTACGCAAAGGCGCTGGCAGCGCAGGCGAAATAAGGGGGAAAACCTTGAGATTACTGTTGTTCTTCATTCTCGCAGCACTCCCGGCCTTGGCCGAGGAAGCTGCTCCGGCTCTCCCAAATCTCCACCAGGTGGGCAATGACATCCTGGTGGATCTGATCCTGGCTGTGATCTCCGCCCTCGGAACTGCAGGCACGGCTCTAATAGGGTATGTATTCGCCTATCTGCGGCGCAGGTGGGGCATCCTGGAACTGACCAAGCTGGATGAGCGGATCGAGGAAAAGCTGCTGGCGACCTGGTCGAGCACCAGGCAAGGACTGTATGCAGGATTCAAGCGGCAGGCAGGCCCTGGCAACAAGATCAGCTATGAGCAGAGCCGGGCATGCATGGATACCGCCATTCACGATCTGTATGGTGCGATGAACAAGGACGAGCTGAAACGCCTGGGGATTGCTTCCTTGCAGGAATTCACAGCCTGGGCGCGGACGCAGTTCGAGAACATCACTGATGCCAGCAAGGGCAAGCTCAACATCGACTTGGGCAAGGCGGCCAGGCTGGCTGTTGGAAACATCCGGACTCCCGTGATCGGCAGCGAGCTGAAAGGCTTCGAGATCTCTACGAAATTCTGATCCTGTTCGTTCTATCCCTTTGAAGCCTCCGAATCGGGGGCTTTTTTTATTCTGGTTACACTTCTGGTTACATCAGTTATCACTCAGTAATGAAAAAGGCCCTTGTTACAGGGCCTTCGTCAATTGCTGGTGCCGGGGACGAGAATCTAAAGGGCGCTTAGATCCATGCGGCAACCGGTCAACCATCGTGCATCTTGATGCATATCCATGTCAGAAAATGTAACATGTTGGTTACATTCGTGGTTACATCTTCGACGGGGGGGTCAGGGATGAGCTGCATCTATCTTCGGAAATTGACCTGGTGGTATCGTACCAGAATCAACGGTAAAAATCTATTCCTCAGCCTGAAAACCGGGGAACGCAAGGAAGCTGAGCGTGAGCAGAAGAAGCTCGACTACAAGCACGAATACCTGCGTAAGGAAAAGATTCTCCGGATCACGATCAACGCAGCCTTACAGTATTACATGCAGCAACGGCTGACTCTGCGGCCGTCCACCCGGACGAGGTATGAAAGCCTGGCCAGGATCCTGGTCGAACGCCTGGCTGATGTCCGCGAGATCCAGCTGCTGACTGTTGAACACATCACCGAAATGGCCAGGGGAATGCTCGATCAGGGCTATGCAGGGAAGACCGTCAAGGAAGTCATGAACCTGCTGGCTGCCACCCTGAAGCTGCTCCATCAATCCAGGTTGATAGATGATATTCCGATCAGGAAGATGCCGGATGTCAAGGTTGTGCCGGCCAGGCCGGAAACCCTGGGCGCGTATTCACACGATGAGATCGGTGTGCTAAGATCCTGGATTTCCGAGCATGACCCGGACTTTCTGCCTTACTTCCTGCTGCTGATTTACACCGGCTGCCGTAAAGGGGAGCTGCTCGATCTCCGGATCCGCGACATCGATCTGGCCGACCAGCTGGTCAGGATCCGAAACGAGAAGACCGGTCGGGATGCAAAATCCATGTACCGGACTGTCGAGATCCACGCGGAGATCATGCCTGTGATCCGCGACCTGGTCGCAGGAAAAAAGGCGGATGATCTGCTGCTGACTACGCACATGGGGCGGAGCAAGAACTGGATGTTGCGCTGTCTGGAAGACGCCTGCAAGATTCTGGACATCCCCTGGCGCCGGCTGCACGGGCTCAGGCATACCTTTATCAGCTCTCTGCTCAATGCGGGCGTCCCGCTCCGCGCTGTCATGGCCATGGCCGGGCACACTGCTCCGGAGACGACAATGAGGTATAGCCATATCAGCCAGGATGAGATGAGAGGGAAGATCGGGAAGATCGGTTATTGAGAAAATAAAAAAGCCGGGAATGTGACCCGGCTTTAAGTGTACGATTACTGTGTCAGCAGTTGAGGTTAAGGTTCATTTCCCTGAAAGTGTTGGCTCTTTCAGGATCATAATTTACGGTTCCTCCGCCACTTTCGGGCATCTGGTACTCGTAAGGCGGCCGCTTTGCTGCCAGCTCTTCATCATAATTGGCCATGTTTACCACATTTGTCATTGATATGTGCCCTCCCTCTGATTCAATTCTACAGGAAAAAAATGCTTCCGTCTAATCCATTTAAATTTTTCATGCTTCGTTAATGTCGATATCTCGATCGGCCCGCCAACTGTTGGCGGACCTTGGCAGAATTTTGAATACTTAATTGCAATGTCAACCAGAAACTCTGCCAAATCGATAGCATCCTGCGTAGGCATTGTAGGTTCAACGAAAGATGCCTGAAAATTGTTCATGCCACTAAGAACCTTCATGATAATACTATCGGCAATACCGTTAAGGTGCATAACCTGTGGCAATATCTGCGAAAATCCCTTGATAATCCGAGTCAATGCTTCGGGTTGACCGTACCAAGATAATCCGGATTGGTCCACAGGACGCACTAATTTTGGATCCTTGCAGCCGTCTTTATCCATTTTTATTTCCCATTCTTCGGCATTGCTGGATCCAGTAGAAAATCCGGCAACAACAAATCCGAGTTCTGTTCGAGAACCAAGATCTGTGTAAAACTTGTTGTAATGTTGTTCATAAACAAATTCTTTGAATTTCTGTGCAACGGTTTGGACGGTATATTTTTCAGGAATGTTGGTGGCATTTCTGAAGTCTTTTACTATAGTTTCGATTGTTGAATGACCAATCGATCCACATCCCCAAGTGATTGCGCCAAGCGCAAACCCTTTTTTTAGGTTGAATATCTTGTTGCCGTTTTCATAAACATTGCTTATTCCTGTGCTCCCGTCAGGTTTTTTTAAGCACATGGAACTCGCGCTGTCTGAAGCCAGAACCACTCCGTTGTCGATCTTAATACTGATTGCGATTGTCACAATTCCTCCTTTTTTGTTACTTCGTCACCAGCTGGTGATTATTTTTTTGCGACCTGGTGCAGCATGCTCGAAACCCCGCTGTTTGCAAGGGGTCATCCTCTCCGGACGGTCCACACCTTGTACTTCTTCTTCACCACTATCACGAAGGTTTCCAGGATCATACCGTCATCGCCCCAAAGATGTCAGACATCCGGCAAATAAAAAGGAATACACAAAAAAACATACAAAAACGCAAATTGTAATGATGAAGGAGTACTCCAGAATGCGGTACCATGGAATTATAATGTCGGTGATCACAACACGTTGATCACCTTCCTTCTGACCAGGCACATTTATCCGCTTGTTTATATGCCTGCCAATCATCTCATATTCAGTGCCACAATGAGGGCATTTGAGTGCATTAACGGGCATTTCTTTTTTGCAATCATCGCATTTCATAACTTCCTCTTTCACATGTATGCTTTGCTTTTGATTTTGCTGATTGCTAATTGATTTAAAGCAGGCATAAACAAGGGACATCAGCCCAATGACAAGGGCTATTTCAATGACAATCACATCTTCCTCTGCATCATGAACACTGTCCCGAGAATGTGGCAATCTTTATCAAGAGAACAGACATCCGGCTGGTATTTTGAATTATCCGGCTGAAGTACGATAACTCCGTTCATGTCTCGATAGCGCCGGATCACTGCATCTTTCAGATCAAACCGAGCCACCACAACCTGGCCATTCTGTGGCTGCAGATTCGGAGCAACCAGAACCACATCGCCGTCCGACAATGTCGGTTCCATGCTGCTGCCCATGACTTTCAGGGCGAATACCTTGCCCTTGCCCTGTAGTGACGCCCTGGGCACAGCAATCTCACCCTCGAACGACTCGATGGCCTCGATCGGGATCCCCGCCGGCACGACCCCGATCACAGGCACCATGGAGATGTCAGTGTCAGCATCCGCCGGCAGGTCCACATCAGCGAAATAAGACAATGGGACTTCCAGGGCGGCAGCGATTTTTTGAAGGTTCTTGGTACCTGGTATGCTTTTTCCGGTCATGTAATTGGAAAGAGAATCTTCTGAAATGCCCGTCAATCTTGATAATCGGTTTTGTTTTATACCCTGGATAAAATTAACTTGCAATAATCCGAGAGTAATCCGATAATTAAGATAGGACCTTAACCTCCTGGTTAGGTTCGGCGGGACGAGGAAGGCTGCATCTTGGCGGGTGTCACCTTCCAGGTCCCGGTGAAGCTGGTAGCTTCAGTCACAGTATAGCACTATTTCGTACCAGCGACCACATGGTTACTGGTAAATACGGGCCGACAAAGCCCGGACTGTGAAAAGGCCTGCGCCGGATTCCCTACCAGCTTCCCGCAGGCCTTTTTCATTGCTCCGGGCTGGCCCTCCACCAAGAAGGGGGACAGAATGGACACGAACAAGACGGACACGAGCAAGTTCATCTCGGGACTCATGCAACTTTCTGCACTGCTGGATTCGTATGACGACAAAGAGGTCCGGCACCTGATCGCTGCGTACTTCGCAGGGAAAGGGGTAACCGTAATTTATCAGGACAGTGGCGCTCTGGCATCAGCGATGATGCTGGCTATCAGAGAATGAGGGACGGAATGCTCCGCCCCTCCATGGAACTACTTCTGCACTACGGAATCGAGAGCAGCATAGACTTGCTTGATTGCAGCTGCAATGTCATCCGCACTTCTACCGGCAACATTCGGGCCTGGCGCCAAAACGGCAGAAATAACTTCTACCGTCAACTGCGCCAGTGCAAAGCTGCGTTCTTTTTCTGCTGTGATCGCATTAGACAGTGGTTGCATACCGGGTTCCTCCTTTCTGTGGTTTTGGACACTCACATGATAGCAGGAATTCGGCGACCCGCTCAGGTTTTTTCTCCTGCCTTTTTGTCCTGGGCGGATGTCCTTGCCCTGGACGGCGCGAACAGTTCCGGCCAGGGCTCTTTCTTTCCAGGGGGTGTTCATGCCTGACGACCGAAAGAAACTCACTTCACCCACAGCCGGAGAGATCCAGCACTGGCCGCTGGATGATCAGTGTCTGTACCTCGGCATCAGGACTTTGCGCAGGATAGACAGGCCGACACCGGCTTATCCGGAAACCTGGCTGCTCGATCAATACAAGGCTGACGGCTGGGCCGGACTGTACTCCGAATGGCGCTTCATCATGACTTTCTTCAAGCTGCTCTGCGAACCGAATCTGGAAGATCACAGGCTGTACACCCACAACTTCATCTACCTGTCCCCGTCAGCGGGATACAAAGATAACGCCAACATTTCCCTGGCCAGGATCTGCAATGCCATGGTGAACTTCGAGAGCTCTACCACAGGCGACCTGCTGGACCGTTTCTTTTACAGCCAGCTCCCGGACGAGTTCGGCCGCATAGGATACGAGCACGCCAGGGGCTGGATGCCGAGTCTGTTCCTTGAGTTCTATCACGCCCTGGGGAAGGACAAGCTGCGCGAGATTTTGGAGAAACTCCTGGAGCGCGGAGAGACTCGGCGCTTTGGCTGGCCGGATCTGACCATAATGTCTGGCGGTACAGTTAAGTTTGTCGAAGTGAAACAGCCTGGTGAAAACCTGACTCTCCGCCAGGTGGAGCTCTGGCGTGATGTGATCCTGCCTCTTGGACTGGATGCTGAGATTGTTGTCGTGGGGCCTGTTAAGAAGGATGAGCCTAAGCAGGATGACATGTGGAAGGTTTGCGTTAAAGGCGTTTTCCCCACTCCTGACAATGTCTGGAAGAGTTTTTTCCTCACTGATTGGAAATCTTCCGGCGCCATTGTGACCTTCGATGAGCGCGGGATTCCGCACCAGATTAAAGGCACAGTCGAACATCCGGACTTTGAGTGCGCAGCGAGCGAACTACATGAAATGGCCCTGAAAGGCCAGGTCATCTACAGCAAAAAGGGGGACAACCATGCCTCTTGACGATCTCGAAATCATCCGTCAGGGGATCGAAGCTCTGCAGTCCTGGGCGGCAGCCATGGACCAGCGTCTGACAGATCTGAAGCATGGCCAGGCCGAGTGGCTCGACTCTCACCAGGTGGCCGAGTACCTGGGCGTAAGCCTCTCGACTGTCCGCGGGGATCTGCGCGACAAGCTGCCCTGGAAGCGTGTCGGCAGTACAAAGCGGCTGATCGTGTCACGCAAAGCTGTGAACGAGTACATCGAGCGACAGGGATCTATCGAGGCTGAGCAGCTCCTGGACAGCGCTGACGCAATCAAGGACATGATCCAGATCAGGAAGGGGAGGGCTGCGTGATGTCACATCGGAACACAGAATATTGCCACAGAGAAACCGGCGCGAGAGCCGTGATCTGTCGCGGCATAGGCGGAGACACCTGGATCGCGGCGACTGTCTCCAGGACAGGCGGAACGCACAGGATCAAAGGCAAGGGCCTGGAGCCCGTTGCTTCATACGAGCTGATGCTGCAGCTGTTCACTGCCTATGCGAACAGCCCGAACGGGCGGAAAATCTGGCGTTTATGGAAGCAGCCATGAAACAGCAGAAAGAACCACTCAAGGTCTGTGCCTGGTGCACGATGGTTCAGCAAGTGGATGGGTCCTGGAAGCTGGATCCTGAAGCGCTTGCCGCAGCCGAAGCCGACCTGGACGAGGAAGGCTTGCCGAAAGTATCGCACGGAATCTGTCCAGACTGCGATGCAAAAAGCTTTGTTGTCTGCCCGCTCTGCGAAACGCTTTGTGACAAACAAAAGAAGCATTGCGCACGCTGTGGCGCTGTGCTGGAGGTCAGGTGAAATCGATCGACAACATCAGAACTATCGAAGAGATCGTCAACTGGATGATCAGAAACGGTGTGACCCTGGATAACGCAGAACAGGCATACATGCATCTGGGAAGAAAGATTCCGATCAGATGCGGATATGTGCTGTGCGAACAGGATGAACATACAGGGCGCTACAGCGCTGAAATTGGATGAAAGGTGGTGATGTTATGGCACATTTCTTTGTCGAGGGTACAGCTCAGATCAGCATGTGGATCGAGGCCGATACAGCCGAGGCTGCTGAAGCTGATTACGAGCTGGCCTGTGAGCACCTGACCTTACTGGGAACACCAGGCGCGGATGTCGAAGACATCAACGAGGTCGAAGCAACAAGCGTTGAAGAACGCGAATGAATCAAGGGGGAACGATGCCAAGAAAAGCGAAAGAACCGAAAGAGACGAAGGCCCGGAAGACGGCCGGGACTGAAATGGGAACGAACACAAAACTCTGGAATGTCAAGCCGCTCAAAGAGGTGACCTCTGACGGCGTGCGCACCAAAGCAGCTGCAAAGGTGATCGTGACTGTGATCAACGAAGATGCGTACCGGAACATTCTCAGTCTGTCTCTGCAGAAAGCCTTGGAAAATGTGGGTTTCGAGCGGCATCATTTCGAACAGCTCGGCTTCCAGATCGGCGAAACACATGAGATCACTCTGGCGATCCGCTGTAAAGAAGCTGGATCAACTGATGCTCCTGGCCAGACTAAGATCGGAGATCCGGACACGGAAACTGACGCCGACCAGGGCGATCAGGACACGGACGGAAGAATTGGAGACGAAGTTTGATCCTGCAGCCATATCACCCTGACGTGCCTTTGACAGCAGGAGCTTGGACAGGAGTTCCGGAGAAGGTTTATCACGCCCTCCCGGAGCTCGACCAGAGCCGCCTGAAGACTCTTCCGGATGATCCGGAGAAGTTTCAGAATCCTGTCAAGTACACCACAAGGCCGATGCTGTTCGGATCTGCCGGACACTGCACGATTCTGGAACCAAAAAGCTTTTACGAACGTTACGCCATCAGTGAGTTCACAGCACCCAGCGATTTCAAACGCGAGCGCGCACAGTTAAAAAAAGACCGTCCAGGTGTGGCGCTGCTTACAGCTGAAGAAGGCGCTCAGCTGCTCAGGATCTACAAGAATGCACAGAAGCACAAAGTCCTGCAGGAATATCTTTCAGGAACAGCCCGAGAAGTCACAATCATTTTCTTATATCGCGGCAGGATGTTCAAGGCCAGGCTCGACGCCATGCGCATGATCAACGATAGTTACCTGATCCTGGATCTCAAGTTCACCGAAAGCGCCAAGCCCAAGAAATTTGCCAAGACGATAGAAGATTGGGGTCTGCACTTCCAGGCAGCAACATACAGCCTGGCCCTCAAGTCTCAGATCGATCGCCCGGTCAAGATTTATTTCGGCTGGATCGTGATCGAACCAACCACAGGAAAGATAGCACTGTATCACGCAGACGAAGACGACATCCTGGACGGCCTGGACGAATTCAATCATGCCCTGGATCTGCTGGAAGTCTACGAGAAAAAGAACGAATTCCGGACATACCCGGAAGATTTCACGACAATCAAGCGCCCATACTACGCACGAAGGAGAGGAAGAACAGCATGAGCAATGATTTAATGCAACACGAACCAGCCGGCAGCACCGGCCTGGTCACAATCGAAAGCCAGCGGGCTATCGCCGAGATCCAGGCCATGGTGGTCATGGCCAAGAAGTTTCCGCGCGATACTGAAGCCTGCACGAAAGAGATCCTGAAGAACTGCGAAAGCAAGGACCTGGCTGAGGCAGCGACATACACATACAGCCGCGGCGGTCAGTCTGTCACTGGTCCGTCTGTGCGCCTGGCTGAAGCCATGGCCCAGAGTTACGACAATTTCCGTCAGGGCTGGGAAGAAGTTTCTCGGGGCGATGATTACTCTGAAATCCGCGCATACGCCTGGGACATTCAGCGCAACACAGGCAAGGACCTGCGTTTCCGTGTCGGCCATTACAGGGACACAAAGCAGGGCAAGAAGCGCCTGAGTGATGAACGCGACATTTACGAGAACAACGCCAACATGGCAGCCAGGCGCGTCCGCCAGTGCATCCTGGCAGTTATGCCCCTGCATCTGCAGGAGGCTGCTCTGCGAGCCGTGGAAGAGACACTGAGGAAAGTCGCCCAGGCCGAGCCGATCGAGGCGACAATCCGCAAGATGCTGAAACGGTTCGAACCCCTGAAGGTCACTGCCGAGATGATCGAGCGCCGGCTGGGTCACTCCCTGAAACAGATCACTGACGACGAGCTGGCTGATCTGCGCGGGATTTACAACAGTCTGCGCGACAATGTCAGCAGCCTGGCCGAATGGTTCGAGGGTGCAGCTGGTCCTGCAGCAGCCACCAGCGAGTCCCCCCTGGCCGGCGAGCTGGAGAAGGAAAAACAGGGAAAAGGCTCAACAGAGCAGAAACAGACTGAATCGGCTCCGCAGAATGCGCCAGGAACGACCGGCGAGGGGAAAAAGGTAGAACCGTCCGCCGCGACTTCCGGGACGGCAACAGGCACGAACGGGCAGCCTGACACAGGTGCAGGAAAGAACCGGAAACCCATGACGAAATCAAGTCCCAATTTCGTGGATGGGCATCCGCTTGAGCGTTTCCTTTTAACCGGTTACAGATCCAAGAACAACGGCAAGGAAATCGTTGGCATGCCCAAGGAAGAAAAGGGCATTGCTCTTTACGAGCTGCATTTCCTTGAACCTGGTGAAACTCCCAGGCACTCTCCCTGTCTTGGCAGTGCTGTGCCTGGGGCTCCGCGCTACATCTGCGACGCCTGGGAGAAGTACTACAACTTCTTCGAGGAAAACAAGAACTACGAACCGATCACGGAAGACGAACCCAAGCCGGCCGGGGCTCCTGCACCTGTGGACTCCCCCAAGTCTCCCGACCAGACACAGGCCCCGGCTGGGTCTTCCCTTCTGTGCTCTTCCTGTTACTTCAAAGCATTCAACAGTTGTAAAGGCGATGAAACAAAAGCATCTCCTGCATTCCCGAACGCGACAGAATGCGCTGAGTATCAGAAAGACATCCCGACCAGGCCGTGCGAAGATTGCGAAAATTACGATCTGTCTGGAGACAACTGCAAACTCGGATTGGTCAGGCCGGAGTTTAATCAGCCCTGTGCTGATCAGAAGCCGAAAGCGAAACAATAAAGCGCGTACCCGGGCCGGGCTGGAATATGCCTGGCCTGGGTCTTTTTCGAAGGAGTTGTAATGCAAATTATATGGCGAGAAGAGACTGGAAATCCGGTGGAAGGTTCGAATGAAACAACGATCAAAGTCACTCGGCAAGATAGCAGGGGGAAAGGGCAAGTTTCATATAACTCGGACGGGCATCTGTGTGTCAGAGTAGTCGATGCTAACAGGGAGGTATTGGTTGTGTTTGAACTGGAATTATCTGACAGGATTATCAACTTCATCAAGGCCAATTTACTCGGGGAAAGGCACCAGACAGATCAAGATATTCCATTCTAAGAGGGTAAAACATGAGAAGCCGCATCATTAAGCCTGAATTCTGGAGTGACGAGAAGCTCGCGAGTGTCTCGCGAGTGTCTCGACTCCTTTTTATCGGCATGTGGACCACAAGTGATGACCATGGTGCGACAAAAGGGCATCCTGCCTGGTTAAGAGCACAGCTTTTCCCTTACGATGACATCACTTTGCAAGAAATCGAGCAGTGTTTGGCAGAGCTGGAAAAGGTCAAAGTGATAATTCCATACGACTATAGTGGGGAGAAATTTTATTTCATCGTGCATTTTGCAAGACATCAAAAAGTGGACAAACCAAGCAAGACACGAAATCCCGCTCCACCTGCGGAGGTGCGAGACACTCGCGAGACACTCGCGACTGACTCGCGAGAGTCCAGCGACGAAACAGAAACAGAAACAGAAACAGAAACAGAAACAGAAACAGAGGTGTCCTCGTCTCCCGACTCGGAAACGATTTCTGGTGATCAATTAAAAACCGATTCCTGTCCCCATCAGCAGATCATTTCACTGTACCACGAGATTCTACCTGAAATGCGAAGAATCCAGGTCTGGAATAAACACCGATCTGCATATCTTCGCCAACGATGGAACGAAGACAAACAACGGCAGACTCTTGACTGGTGGAAAGATTTTTTCCTTCGAGTCAGAGAAAGTGATTTTCTCATGGGTAAATGCCCTGGAAAAAATTCAAATGGCCCTTTCAACTGTGACCTGGAATGGATGATCAGACCAAATAATTTCCCGAATGTGCTTGAAGGCAAATACGCCAACAAGTCTACCAGATCCAGTAACGGAGGGTACAAGCAGCTATGACTCAGGAAAAAGCGAAAGGCATTAACACAAACACCCTGGACTGGCAGGTAATCGCCGACATGGTTAACTACGAACACATCAGAGGCGAAGTGTATGAGCAGATTCTTGTGTCGGATTTCGAGGATGCAATGTGTCGGACAATGTTCAATGAGATCCGGCAGCTGGAGATCAGCAACCAGGCAATCGACATCATCACTCTGGCAGACGCTTGCCCTCAGATCCCAGCCGCAGACATCACCCGCATGGTGGACATGGATCACAGCGAGTGGGCTGCCCGTGATCACCTGGCCAGGATCCGCGAGCGATCTT
>Ga0265297_10004582_pt1 | contig 22292 bp, 22 predicted proteins | sample Munlanlwell13791_FD_192502 | JGI IMG/M metagenome (GOLD analysis project Ga0265297, IMG submission 192502) | Leachate microbial communities from a municipal landfill in Southern Ontario, Canada - Leachate well 137-91 | ecosystem: Engineered > Solid waste > Landfill > Unclassified | place... | reverse complement strand
TAAAAGGCATTGGGCCTTTTATTGTGATGTTTTTTTATTAAATCTCCTGATAATCGTATGAATATTATACAAAAATGATGATAAAAAGTCAATGTAAAATAGATATAAAAGCCAAGGGATAAAGAATAAATAATTATAAATAAAATAAGATAATTAAGGAATAAAAAAAGGGGCGCGAGAGCCCCATTGGTTTCCACTGATTAATCTAGACTAATATCTTCTTGGGACCATGAAGGCGTCTTTTTTGCTTTGCAATTTTCTCTTGAAACTTGCCTTATGTAAATCTTTTGTTTGTAAATTCCGAACCCGCCTTCTGCTAATTCTTCTGGATCAAATGCGGGTTTTCCCCCATAAAGATATGTTTTCCTTTTATGCTTAACCTCCATTATTCATCTCCTTTAGAATAAAAAATAAAAAAATTCAACCAGTTAATTGTTTGTCTTTTATTCTTTTCTTTCTATAGAACCACTCCCTTCGTTTTTTAAAGTATTAGAGAATTTTTAGATTGAAATAATTTCAATCCTCCTCTTTGTATAACAACCTGGAAGTATACCTAAAAATATGTGTTTTGTCAACAGTGTTGTCATCCTGAATGAAATAAAGTATCTCTGTACTTAAAATTTCGCCAAAGCTCAGAATGACGATTTAAAAGTTAATGAGCAATGATTAAATGTTTATATAAAATAACGTACTTTTTATATTATCTTATTTTTTCAATTCCGTGAAGTAATATTTAAGCAAATCTTTGGCCACCGGCTCAGCAGAATTAAAACCGTCTCCGCCTTTTTCCACAAGCACAATAATGGAAATTTCCGGATTGTCGTAAGGAGCAAAAGCTACAAACCAAGCATGTGTTTTAGACAAATCCGCAGCATCAAATTGAGCAGTTCCTGTTTTGCCGCCGGAACTTACCGGCAATTCTTGCAAAAGACGCGCCGAACCAGAGCTGGAATCAACTGCCAGTCGCATTCCCTGACGAACTAAATCTATAGAAGAAGAATTATCTACCAAATGATCGTTTAATACTGTCGATTCAAATTGCTTAACAATATTTTTATCTTTATCGGTCACTTTTTCTACAAGATATGGCTTCATTAATTTTCCGCCGTTGGCGATTCCAGAAATTGCAGAAATCATTTCTATAGGCGTGGTCAAAAAATCACCTTGGCCGATAGAAAGATGATAAGTATCGCCCAAATACCATGGCTCATTTTTGGTTTTTTCTTTCCAATCAGGCGTGGGAATCGTGCCTTGTTCTTCGCCGGCTATTTCAATACCGGTGAGTTTGCCAAAACCAAAACGATCTAAATAAGCATCAATATTTTCTACTCCCAAACCTTGAATATTTTCCCATCCTCCGCCGGTGGCATAAAAAAACACATTGCAAGATTCGGCAATAGCTTTTTTGACATCAGTGACTCCATGATTTTTCCAATCAGGAAAAGACCACTCGCCAATTTTAATTTCTCCAGGATCATTGATACTAGTATTTTCTGAAATCACACCTTTATCTAATCCTGCCGCGGCAATAATGGGCTTAATGATCGAACCTGATGGATAAATTCCTCCGATTGCCCGATTAAGCATTGGTTTTTCAGGATCATTGATTAGTTTTTCATAATCTTCTGATTTAATTTCTTTAGTAAATAAATTATTGTCATAAGACGGAATACTTACCATTGCCAAAACTTTACCGCTTTGAGGATCAAGAGCAATTAATACTCCGTTTTTAATATTGTTATCATTACCGTTTTTTTGCAACTCTTTAATTTTATTATCCAAAAGCTCATAAGCTTTTTTTTGCAGATTTAAATTTAACGTAGTTACTAAATTATTGCCAACCACAGGATCTTCGGTATCAAGTTCTCTTTGTAAAACTCCAAGAGAATTAACTTCTATTTTGCGTTTGCCGTTTTGCCCCCTAAGATAATTTTCGTATGTTTGCTCAAGTCCTGTTTTGCCAATCCAATCAGTAATGGAATAGGATTTATTTACATTTAATTCTTCCGGGGAAATTTTGCCGATATAACCAAGTATTTGCGATAATGCTTCTTTGACCGGATATTCGCGCGTGGGAATACTTTCCACCTTTATTCCTGACAAAGTATAAAATTTAATCTCCAACCGCATTGCTTCTTCACGCGTCAAAGACGATTTGACAATGATCGGTTCGATTGAAAATAAATCTTCTTTTTCAATTTTATCAATCAATTCATTAAGATTAACTCCTTCTACATCTTTGAGTGTTTCATAAATTTTGATGCGATCAGATTTTTCACGCGGGAGATCTGCCGGAATAATTTCCAAATTATAAAGCGCTGTGTTTTTAACTAAAGAATTGCCGCTATTGTCAAAAATCATTCCTCTTGGACTTTTTATTTCCTCAATACGTAAACGGTTGCCTTCTGCCAAAATTTGATTTTGTGATCCTTTTACAACTTGAAGTTTGAATAATTGACCAACAAAAAAAGCAAATATCAATAAAAACACTACAAGATAAGGAAGAAAAGTAATGGCGTTTTTAGATTCCAAAGGCGCATCTTGATCTTCCATTCCTTCCAAGGGAAATTCATATTCTCGTTGATCGTCTTTAAGTCTTCCTAAATTTTTGAAATTTTCAAAAATTGGCATTACTTAATTTACTTTCTAACTTGCTTGCCTTACATTTATATATTTTTATCGAAAAGGAGCATAGAGTTTATAAATATTTTCTTTTCTTAATCTTCCATAAAAAAGATAATAAATAATTGTGCCAAAAAATGCATTAATGCCCGCATTTAAAAGATATAAATAAACTTTATAACCGGTAATAATGAAAGGGAATAAATCCATAATTAAGCTTCCTGCAAAAAATGCAAGCATTATAAAAATAAAAATCGGTTCTGTAAAAAATTTATTAATAACAAAATATAGCATCACAAAAATCACTAAAAAACTAATTGTATAAACTCCAAAATACATCGGACTGTATAGATCAAAGACAATGCCTCCAGCCGCTGACCAGGCTAAAGCATAAGAAAATCTAAAAAAAAGACACAGCATCACTAATCCGATCAGCATTAGATTAGGAAATGATCTATAAATTTCAAAATTAGGTACAATATAAATTTGCACAAATACGCATATTGCAAAAAGCACAATAATTTTCAGCCATCCAAACATAAAATTTAATTCCTGATAATAAATACAAATTTCAGACTAGAAAAATTTAGAGGCGAATTTATTTTGGCTGTTTTGAAAATCTGCGAAGAATAAGAAACAACCTTGCCAATTTTTCCCACTGGAATATCAGAAGGAAGACTTTGATCTAAATTGCTGGTTAAAACCATTTCGCCTTCGCGAAGCTCGGAATCAATCGGAATATTATCAATATAAAGTCCTTCTAAATTTGCTTTTAGCAATCCTGTTGCGCGCGATTCCTGAGCGATCACAGGAAGAATAATTTTTGAGTCAGTAATTAATTCAATTTGTGAATAATTTTCATAGACCTGAGAAATTTTTCCCACTAAATATCCTTGCGATAGCACAGCCTGATTAACAATGACTCCATCGGCCTTTCCTTTGTCGATCAAATAATATTCTAAAAATGGTGATACAGATTTAGAAATGATTTGCGCGCCAAGCAAATCTTTATTTTTTTGAGCATTAAAAAACTTTAGTTCTTCTTTAAGAGCAATATTTTCTTGTTGAAGTTCTTTATATTTGGCAATTTCCGTTTCTAACTGATTTACTTGATCGGATAAATCTTTGTTTTGACCAATAATATTTCTGATTGATTTTAAATCAGCAAAAAAATTACCAATTGTGGAAAATTTGCCATTTATTGTTTTGCCTAAAGAAGAATTTGAAGAATATATTGCATTTTTGGCCGAAGAATTAAAAATAAAAATTCCTAAAAATATTAATGCGATTACGGTTACAATTAAAATCCAATATTTTTTCATCTATTTTATATATCTTATTTAATTGATTTGAAATTAGTTGAAATTAAAACATTTTTGAGATTATCCAAGTCTTCCAAAACAACGCCTGTACCGCGCACAACCGAAGTTAATGGATCATCAGCAATTATTACCTTAGTTTTAGTCGTTAAAGAAATTAATCGATCCAATCCCCGCAACAATGCGCCGCCGCCGGCTAAAATTATTCCTTGCTCTAAAATATCTGCCACAAGTTCGGGCGGTGTTTCTTCTAAAGTTGTTTTAATCGCTTCGACGATTTGCTTGATTGGTTTCTCGATGCCTTCGCGAATCTGTTCGTCCGTTACAATTAATTCTTTAGGCAATCCGCTTACCAAATCTCTGCCGCGAATAGGCATTTCAATAGTTTCGGAATACGGAACAACAGATCCCATTTTAATCTTGATTGATTCAGCCATGCGATCACCAATGAGCAAATTTAATTTATCTCTTACATAATCCTTGATGGCTTCATCAACTTCTGTTCCGGCAATACGCAAAGATCTTGAAGCTACAATTCCTCCTAAAGAAATTACCGCTACTTCAGTTGTGCCGCCGCCGATATCAACAATCATCGAACCGCTGGCTTCTTGAATTGGAAGTTTAGCGCCAATCGCTGCCGCCATCGGCTCTTCAATTAAAAATACTTCTCTGGCTCCGGCATTCAATGCGGCTTCTTCAACTGCGCGCTGTTCCACTTCGGTCACACCATAAGGAATTCCCACCACAACACGAGGTCTTGGCACTAAAGAAAATCTTTGCGAATGGACTTTGGAAATAAAATGTTTTAACATCTGTTCAGTTACTTCAAAATCACTCACCACTCCGTCTATTAAAGGTTTGATTGCCACAATATGCGCTGGTGTTCTGCCAACCATTTTGCGAGCATCTTCGCCGATAGCTAAAACCTGTTTTGTTTTTTTGTTAATAGCTACAACCGATGGTTCATTGATGATAATTCCCTTGCCCCGTACATAAACAAGAGTATTGGCCGTGCCCAAATCAATTCCTAAATCATACGAAAATAAGCCCCAAAATTTATTTAACATAAAAATAAAAAATTTCTAATTATATCTTTTACTCTAAGGGAAAAAACAAAAAATATCAACTCTTGGTGATTAATACTGCTAAGTGAGAATTGTTATATTTTATCTTGATATTGAATTAATTTGGCGTTGTGTTCTTCTAAAGTTTTAGAATAAATGGTGGTGCCGTCTTTTAAGTGAAAAAAATAGAAATAATCATTTTTTTCGGGATTAATTGCCGCACGAATACTTGCCAGTCCAGGATTTGAAATCGGACCGGGAGGCAAACCAATATGCAAATAAGTATTGTATGGCGAATCAACATTATAGTAATCGCTTTGACTAATCGGAAGCCAATTTCCCTTGGCATATTGTATTGTCGGATCGGCATCTAATTTCATTTGTGCCAAAAGACGATTCTGATAAACGCCGGCAATTTTAGCCCTGTCTTCATCTTTTTGCGCTTCTCTTTCCACAATTGAGGCTAATATTAAATTATCGCGCGTGATATTTAAATTTTTAGTGCGCGCTTGAAAATTATCTGTCATTTCTTTAATGATTTGATCGATCGTTGCATCTTTGGCTAATTGATAGGTATCAGGAAATAAATATCCTTCTAAATCAGTTGCCTTGGCTAAAAAATTATTTTTGTCTACTAGATTTTTGTCAGCAAGATACTGAGCAATTTCTGTTGCGCGCCATCCTTCCAAGATAATAATTTTATTTTCCGAAACTTCACCTTTGGAAATTTTGTCGAAAATATTTTCTAATGTCATATTTGGCATAAGATAGTAAATTCCCGGCATAATTTGTTTGCCAGTATAAAAAGAATACATTGAAAACACGAATGCATTATGAATTAATTTTTTGCTTTTAAGTTCTTGAGCAATTTGCTGGGTAGTTTCACCCTTTGTAATTTCGATTGAAACTACTTTATTATTTTTTGATATTGGCATTTTTATTGAGTAATAAAAATAACCAAAAATAACCAATGCAATAATTAAAATTATTCCGATGATTATCAATAATATTTTTTTCATAAAAATGCTATATTTTATTTAAATATTGTTCTAAAATTATTTTTGCGCTCATTTGATCGACTCTAGTTTTAATTTGCTCTTGAGTCAATCCTGTTTCGCGCAAAATTCTCTCTGCTTCTTTGGTAGTCAAATATTCATCTTCATATTCAACGGGAAGCTTAATATGATCTTCCAATTCCGCCATAAATCCTTTGACAAATTTCGCTTGCGTTGAAATAGTTCCGCTTTTTAAAACCGGCAACCCCACCACGATTTTACCGATTTTTCTTTGTCTAACTAAATCAGCCAAAAAAACAATTGCTTTTTGATTATTTTCAATTGTTGTTAATTCCTGAGCAATAATTCCTGAAGAAGTAATCGCTATTCCGATTTTTTTCTGACCGATATCCAATGCGAGTATAACCATTTGAAAGAAAAAATTTTAATATCTATTTATAATCAATGCCAACCGCAATGTTGCTTGTTTTTACAGGCATTCGTCCCCACCAGGAAGGACTCAAACTGACTTTAATACTACTGATATCCTGATTCTGTTGTTTGATGTAAGTTTCTGTTTGAGAAATATTTTTGCCTTTGGCATATTTGGCAATAGATTCAGTGTTAATTTTTGGAGCAAGCTTTGTTTTAATTTTGCCGTTTATTTTCATCACTCCTTTTGAATAATCAATATTAATATCGCCTTGGCTGATCTGATCGCTTGGAGAAAGTACCAATTCTTTATCAGAAGTAATTTTACTGCCTAGAGCATTAATAATGCTGGCTTGATAATCTTTTTGGCTAAAAGCAATAGTTTTTCCATTGACTTTCAAAGTAGCAGAAAATTTATCGGCTTCGGTGCCGGCAGGTTTATCGGTGCTATAATTTTCTACTTCATAATCGATAGCATCATTAATAAAAGATAGTTGTTTGTCTTTGGTAATATTTACTAAAGCATTTTGGATTGAAGTTTTGAGTTCATCTTCTAAACTAGCTTTAGCTTTGGCGATATCATCATCAGAAATAACAGTAATTTGTTTGGAAACTCCGCCGGTAAATTTATCTGACGATGCTGCGCTTAAATTTGGAAAATTTACGATTGTAAAAGTAGTAGGATCAAGATTATATTCTTCGCCTCCTTTATAGGCTTCTACATTTACTGAAGCCTTGCCGGAATTCTTTACAACATTTCCGTCAGAATCAACGCTGGCTGTGGCGGCAGGAATAGCCACGTTTTCAGTAGTCACAAAAAATAAACCTTTTGCAGATTCAATCTGGCTTCCAGATGGCAAATTAATAATAGCGCCGGTGCCATTGGAAAGATTAATTTTTCCGTGAGCTTTTTCTCCTACATCTTTTTTGCCGGTGGCAGAAAAGCTTTTATTCAATTCTTGATTAGCGCTTACAATTTGTCCTGGAATAATCTTATCGTTATTATATGCTTTCAAAGAAGTATCAACTGTTATTTCAATATTTTCTTCAATAGGCTGAGAAATAACCGCAAGCGTAATTTTGGCTTTAGGACCAAAATAATAAAATAATCCACCCGCAACAGCTAAAATAATTAAAATAATAATTAATTTTTTCTTCCATTTTTTTTCTACTTTTGGCTTGGACAATGAAGGTTCGGAAAATTTATCAGTGGAAATCGGCGATGCCATGCTATGCGTCATTGGTTCTTTGATATTTTTTTTGTCAAGATTTTGCCGTTCTGGCATATCTTCATCATTAGCTGAATAATAATTTACTTTCACACCAGGCGGCGGTTTTAAAGGTTTACGCTCACTCATATCAATTTCTATTGTATCGTTTAAATTAGGAGTTTCTTTTGCTATCTCCATAATTGGTTTTTCAGAATTAATGCTGGCATAGATAGGAAGACCAACTTGCAAAGACAAATTCTTGCCGATTTCATCATGCGTAACAATTCCCAAATCAATTTTTAATGCCATACCTTCTTTTTTGAGAATTTTTAGGTTAACTACACTTTGCGAAATGCTGGCATTTTTTGGCACTACCAAAATAACCGATTTTGCATCTTTTAATGCTTTGAGTTTATCGATTATCGATGTGATTTCCTCATCCGGTTCTAAATAGATAACCTCTTTTTCACTTTTTTCCAAAATCCCTCCCGCTATTCAAATAATAAATATATATTTGTTATTTTTCTTATGATCGTAATGTTTTTGTTACCTTAGCAAACATTCCATCGACTACATTTTGATCGCCGACTAATTCTATGGCTAAACTTGCCATGCCCATCGGCGTAACATCAGCTGTGGAAATAAGTTTGCCTGTTTTGTCAATTACATTGGCAACATTTTTTGGATTAATAAAACTCACTGTGGGCTTGCGCGCCAATGGAATATTTTTTGCCCAACGATGATGAAGTAATGATTCCTTTATTTGCGGCAATAAGCTTCCGCCTCCGCAAAGCAATATTCTCGAAGGCAATAAATCAATATTTTTAAATTCGCCCAATGTTAATTCTACACCCGAAATCCAAACCTCGCAATCAGCAGCAATTGCTTTTTCAATAATTTTTTTCTTTTCGCCTCCGGCAATTTTTCCTTGCGAATAAGCGATTTTTAGTTCTTCAGCATCAGAAAAACCAATATTTAACATTTGCGCAATGCGTTTAGTAAAAGCGCGTCCGCCAAGCGCAAACATTTTTGTTCCGACTACTCCTCCGTTAGAAACTACGGCAATATCACTGGTTCCACCACCAATGTCGATAAAAATGGCGGAAAATTCGATGCCTTCTTCAGGCCCCATGCTTTTAGCCACAGCATAAGGTTCTGCTGTAATGGAAAGCAAATCCAAATCCAAATTTTCGGCAATTGTTTGAAGCGCGCCTAAATGTACTATTGGCGCAAAAGCATTAAAAACTCCGATTTGAATTTCTTTGCCTTGGAAACCCAAAGGATTGGTAACCTTATAACCATCAATCCGAACATCAACAATAGCAGCATTGACTAATTTAACATCAATTTCCGAATGACCTGATTCCCAAGCCATAATAGAACGCATCCGATCAAAAGCCCGACGTTGGACTTTGGCAATAATATCCTGTAGCTCTTTCATGGTAATTTTTACTCTAGGATTGGGACGAGTATATTTGATTGTTGTGGTTGAACCTTTAACTAGCTCTCCGGCAATACCAATAATAACTTGTTCGGGCAATTTTTTCGCTTCTTCAGCTGCTTGCTCAAGCGCCTTTTCACAATTTTTTATCACACCGTGAATATCAGTAACTGCGCCAGCAGAAATATCAGTTAGTTTTTGTCTGGCTCTGCCGACACCGATTACTTCGGCTTTATCATTTTTGACATCAAAAATAAGCGCTTTGACAAATTCCGTACCAATGTCTAATGAAATCGCTGAACTAGATAATTTATTTGTTTTTAGGAAACCAAGAAATCCCATCCTTTAAAAAAGTTAACTTTATTTTTTTTATTATATCAGATTTCAAGTTATTCTAAAATTGCTTTGATTCTACGAATTCCGGCTGAGCTGGATTTTTCGGAAATTATTTTAAAATGTCCTAATTCTGAAGTATTTTTAACATGTGGACCGCCGCAAATCTCTTTGGAAAAATATTCGCAGTCGGATTTTCCGATAGTGTAAACTTTAACTATCTTACCATATTTTGATTCAAAAAATCCCAAGGCGCCACTGACTTTTGCATCTTTCAAATCCATTTCATTTACAGTAACCGGCAAATTTTCTTTAATTTTTTGATTGACTAACTTTTCTACTTGTTTTATTTCTTCCGGCGTCATAGGTTTTGAATGGATAAAATCAAAACGCATTCTTTCGGCGGTAATATTTGAGCCTTTTTGCATAACATGTTCACCTAAAATTTTGCGCAAAGCCGCATGCAATAAGTGCGTGGCGGTATGATAACCTGTTACGATTTGTGAATTATCCGCAAGACCTCCGGAAAATTTTTTTTCTGCGCCTGCCCGAGACAATAGTTGATGAGCTTCGAAAGATTTTATAAAACCGTCTTTGTCAACTTCCAAGTTCTCTTCTTTAGCCAATTCTTCAGTAAGTTCGATGGGAAATCCATAGCTTTCATAAAGCTTAAAAATCAGCTCTCCTGAAATCATATCAATATTTTTGTTTTTTAAATTATTGGCAATTTTTGCAAATTCTTTTTGCCCCTGCGCCAAAGCATGTTCAAATTTTTTTGCTTCTTTGGCGATAATATCCTTAATCAATTTCGGCTGATTTATTTCCGGATAAACATCCTGATAAATTTTAATGATAATATCAATCAAATCATCCAAATAGGTATTATTTTTTATTTCCATTAAATTAGCATAGCGAATAATTCTGCGCAAAAGCCTGCGCAAAATATATCCTTGATCAATATTGGAAGGAATTATGCCATCTGCAATAATAAAAGCACTGGCTTTAATATGATCGGAAATTATACGCGCTCCTTTTTCGTCAAAATTATGGCAATTTTTAACTAAATATTGAATAAGTGGAATAAATAATTCGGTTTTGTAAATATTTGATTTTTTTTGTGTAAACGCCAAAATACGTTCAAATCCCAAACCAACATCGACGTTTTTTTGAACCAATGGTTCGAAACTGCCATCGGCTTTTTTATTATATTCCATAAAAACGTTATTGCCGATTTCTACGAATTTGCCGCAAGTGCATGATGGAGCACATTTAGTCCCGCAGGCCTTGGCACCAGTATCCAGAAACATTTCTGTGCATGGTCCGCAAGGTCCGGTATTTCCGGCCGGTCCCCACCAATTTTCCGATTTTGAATATTTATGGATTCTTTCTTTACTAATTCCAATTTCCTGTTCCCACGTATTATATGATTCTTTGTCAAAAGGAACATCCTGATCGCCTCCAAAAACCGTCACATGAATATTTTGTTTCTTAAATCCGATAATTTTTGTATAAAAATCAAATGTAATATGAATTGACTCTTTTTTCCAATAATCGCCCAAACTCCAATATCCCAGCATTTCAAAAAATGTATTATGGATATCATCACCGACTTCTTCGATATCATTAGTACGAATGCATTTTTGAATATTCACAAGACGAATGCCTGCTGGATGGTGTTCACCAAGCAAAAAAGGAACCAACGGATGCATTCCAGCTGTAGTGAATAAAACAGTTGGATCATTTTCAGGAATAAGCGAAGAGGACTTAATAATTTTATGACCATGAGTTACTAAAAAATCAATAAATTTTTTCCTAAGTTGATTTGCCGTCATTTTTCTAATTCCTTAATTCTTACTTTTTAATCTTAAGAATATTATTTATTTTTTCCAACCCAATCGTTCCAATAATTTTTCATACCACGATTTTTGCTGTTCTTCTTGTTTTATGAATAATAATTCTTTGACATCTTGAGCCGATAGAATTCGAGAATATAAATTTGAGTACATTTGATGCGCGCTATTAACTTTTTCGATATAGTTAGCTGTTTCTTCGGGAATATCATTATATGAACGAGAAATAACATATCGATCGGCAGTGCCAGAGCCACCGTTATATGCCGCCAGAGCCGAATTGATATCTCCGTTATAAGCATCTATTAATGATCGAATATAACTTGTGCCAAAACGAATATTTGTCTCTGGATCAAACAAATTAAAATCACTATTTGCGCCGATTCTTTGAGCAATGCCTTTGGCAGTGGAAGGCATAATTTGCATTAATCCTTCGGCGCCGGCACGCGAAATAACACTCGCGTCAAAATGACTTTCCGAATAAATAATTGCCGCAACAAGCGTCGGGTCCATAGCATATTCTTTTGAGTATTTAATGATATATTCTTCGTATTTAAGCGGATAAATAATGTCACCGAAAATTTTCGGAACATAAAAATAAGCCATTATGCCAAGGACAATCGCAATAAAAATTCCTATAATTAAATTTGTATAAAATCTTTTCGAAAGCATTGTATTTATAATATCAAATTAGATTTATAAAACCAAGAAATAAAATGCTAATGAATTTTAAATATCTGTACTGGTCGGGACACCGAGACTCGAACTCGGAATCTCACGAACCCGAATCGTGTGCCTTACCAATTAGGCCATGTCCCGAATGAATAGTTTGTTACTTGGCTTGCCGCGCGAAATTAGCAAAAATTAAGTTGGTCGGGGCAGCCAGACTTGAACTGGCGATCTCCAGACCCCCAGCCTGGCGCTTTAGCCAACTAAGCTATGCCCCGGAATTTCTTTATGGCTTTATGCAAAGCATTATCAATGTTATCAAAATATATATGGTGCCCGAGGCCGGAGTCGAACCGGCACGGACTTTTGGTCCACAACATTTTAAGTGTTGCGTGTCTACCATTCCACCACTCGGGCTAATTATTTTATTATCACTCACAACGATATGGTTTGCAAATGCTTTCTTAATTAAAAAGCAATTTTTTAAGCATCTCCCTTCCAATACCTGATTTCCAATATTTTTCTCGCTTTCTCGCTAATTTTCTATCACCACATTCTTCTTTATAAATTAATTTTAAAGGGCGTTTATGTTTTGTCGAACAACATTTGCCATTAATATGTTCTTGGAATCTTCTATCAAGATTATTTGTCAAACCTTTATAAAAAGTGTTATCTGCTAATTGTAATATATAAACAAAATATTTCATTTATGTTGCGTGCCTGCCTGCCGGCAGGCAGGTCTACCATTCCACCACTCGGGCTAATTATTTTATTATCACTCACAACGATATGGTTTGCAAATGCTTTCTTAATTAAAAAGCAATTTTTTAAGCATCTCCCTTCCAATACCTGATTTCCAATATTTTTCTCGCTTTCTCGCTAATTTTCTATCACCACATTCTTCTTTATAAATTAATTTTAAAGGGCGTTTATGTTTTGTCGAACAACATTTGCCATTAATATGTTCTTGGAATCTTCTATCAAGATTATTTGTCAAACCTTTATAAAAAGTGTTATCTGCTAATTGTAATATATAAACAAAATATTTCATTTATGTTGCGTGCCTGCCTGCCGGCAGGCAGGTCTACCATTCCACCACTCGGGCTAATTTTATAAATATTTAATACAAAATTCGTCTTTTTGAATTGTTAATTGACCATTAATTTTAAATCCTGATGCTTTTTTTAATCCGCCGCCGCCTAATAACTTAGCAAATCTCGCTAAATTAATATTATTTTTTTCTGTCCTCAAACTGCCTTTAATAATTTTATCGTTTAACTGATATAAAAACAATGCAATTTTCACACCAGGTATGGCATTAATCATATTCACGATTCCGGAAGCATCTTCGCAAGCAGCCTGACAACTCTGCATATCCTCCGAAGTAATAAAAGAGGTGGCAATTTTATATTTTTGATTAAATTTTAATCTTTTTAATGCTATTCCTCTTAATCGCAATGCGGCAAGACTATGATTGTTGATCACATTTTCTGTAATTTTTTTTAACCTTGCTCCTTTTCTTAATAAATTAGAAGCAATTTTTAGGGTTCTAGTTGTTGTATTGGAATGTTTGAATGAACAAGTGTCGGTATAAAGTCCGCATAAAAGACACAAAGCAATTTCTTTATCAATATTTATTTTGATTGATTGCAATAGAAAATATACAATTTCCGAAGTCGATGAAGCTTGGTAATCAATAATATTTAATGAGGCAATTTTATGTAAATCATTTTTGGCATGATGATCAATGTTGATAATTTTGTTTTTAAATTTGGTAAATTCTTTGATGCGCTCGTGATAACCAGTACGACGCGAATCGCCGCAATCTAAAATTATTATTGCATCATAATCTCCCAACAAAAAATCTTTTTTAATGACATGTGATTTGGGTAAAAAAGAAAAAGTATTAGGAATATCGCTTGCGCAAATACAAGATATTTTTTTTCCTTCTTTGGTAAGTGCCATATAAAGAGCAAGCATCGAACCTAAAGCATCTCCATCCGGACTTTCATGAGTCAAAATCAGAATATTGTGGGAATTTTTTATTAACTTGATAGCCTTTTTGATCATTGCAATACGATAACACGTCTTTCTTCGCTTACTAAATCGTTTTTATTCACCTTTAATTCTTTTTGTTCTTCGATTTTAATACCTTCTGCTTTACTTAATTCTGTTACATCTTGATAATGAATCGGAATTACAATGGTTGGTTCGATTTCGGCAAGCAATTTTAGCGCTTCAGAAATTGTCATTGTGCCAGTTCCTGCCACGGGCAAAAAAATAATATCGCTTTTGCCAAGATGTTTAATTTCCTCAGGAGTAAAATGGGTTTTTGTTTTGTGAATATAAACTATCACAATGTCATCTGCATAAAAAGTAGAAATTCCGTCTAAAACTTCTGCTTGGATTCCCAACACTTCAAATTCTCCTGATCCTGGAATCTTAAAATCACCCAGGAAAACATCATTGTTGAGCAAAATTTTACCCTGCGCTGATTTTATTTCCCAATTATTTTCGCTTTTTTTAATAGTAATCATAACTTTATCCCTTTCTGATTTTATCGATCCTTCTTATTCTATCTTGATTTTAGCAAAAAAAATAAGCCGACTCAAGAAGAGTGGCTTACACACAAGTTAAAAATTATAATATTTATGGTATCGGAGAAAATATTTCTATCGATGTATCAGTTAAGATGTAAACATCCTTGCCGTTAGTTTTTATATCCGATGCCATGCCAGCGCATGTATATCTACAAAGAAGGTGAAAATTGCTATCATATTTTTCCCAGGAACCTCCCCAGCGTACAGCATAAATATTATTTTGCTGATCGCAACAAATTCCACTTATTGTCTGATATGTTTTTGTTGTATCTGGCTTGAGATAATCAATAATTTTTGAAAATTGTAAATTATTGGAAAATTTTACTATATTGTGAAATTGCGCAACATACACATTGCCAAGATTATCGCAGGCAATACTCCCAGCATCTGGAAATTCATCATTCGGCTTTTCAAAAATTGCTAAAATCTGACCGGTTGAGGAAAATTTGCGAATTCTAAAACGCGCACCGATATTTTTAATTGGATCACTGGGGATATACGCTTCTATTAGATAGAAATTCAGATCTTTATCAATGTACATTTTTGGATCATTCCACGCAGATATATCATTCATGTTAAGATCATAAATGTTTTGATTTTGGCAATTATTAAAATTGGCAATCCGCAATAAATATCTTTGCGTGGTTATCGTGTCATCATTTTTATACGTATTTGCAATTATATACATTGTATTATTACGCATGGCCGTCGAATAGCATCGATCAATTGCATGATCTTTGGATAATTTGTTAACTGCGTATTGGAAACTCAAACTGCTATTTACAACCGTTACCGTATTCATATTAGCCAGATAAATATTGCCGTCATCACCTATCGATATTGTACGAAAACTTGGAAGACCAATAAAACTAGGCAATCCGGGAATATCGATAAACTTTCTTTGGACCCTTATCGCATATTTGCGATATACCGGCGCCGGACCAGTGGAAACAAGATGGGAAATTTCTTTTTTGATGCAAAAAGAAAAAATATAGTTTTTTCCCAAGCTTGCGCCAGATACATCTTGAATATTTTTATCTAAAGTGATTTCCACTTTTTCGGCCGGCAACCATTTGTGTTTTATGATAATTATGTTTGGTTCGATTTTTTTCACCGTGGTTGGGAACATAATTGCCAAGGTTTTTATCTTTATTAATGATTTAAGAGTGTTTTCATTTTGCCTTATTTCACCAGAAAACTCGATTTTTACCTCTTGGCTAGAAACAACATTTGCTGCATAATCTTTTGGTGTCGTAGAAACAATCTCGAATTTACTGCTTATTCCGAGCCAGCCGAGTATTTCATAACCATAATATTTTTCTATTTCTACAAACCCATATTTGTTGATTTGATATTCGACTTGACCAGAAGATTCACCCGGCCAATTTTGTTGAACAAAACAAATCATATTATCAGAAACACGATTTATGATTGCGATATGCCCATACGGATTTGATTTTGTGGCGGCAAAAATTATTATATCGCCAGGTTTCGGTTTTATGCATGTTTTACTGTTCTTATATTGTTTGACTCCTTTAAAATCATTCCAGTCATCCAAAGCATTATATGCGCAATCATCCGTAACAATTGGAAACATAATCTTATGTCTTTGCCAATAATATCTTTTAACGTATTCTATACATTGAAAACGTAAATCATAACTTATGTTTTTTTGAGGATAAGCGACTGGATCGCCATAAAGAATAACATTATTGTACTGACCAATTTTTATCCCGGGAGGATCGTCTTTGTATAATTCATAAGCCGGAATATCCACGATCATGGATAAACAGAAAAATATCAAGATGCAAAAGCTCTTTCTCAAGATCACAAATATCACTCCTTTTTGAAAAAATTTTAAATGTTCGTATATAAAAAAACAAAAAACCTCTACTTGAGGTTTTTTGCGTTATTAATCCAAATTAATCAAAAACATTATTTGCTTTTTGTTTTTTTCTTCGGCCAACTCAAACCAATCTTATGTGCTTGCGGTTCAATATTGTTGATTACGAATTTATATTCTTTGCCGACTTCCAATAAATCATTGAGTTTGATATTTTCTTTGTCTTTCATTTCAGAAAGTTCGGAAACATGAAACATTCCATTAACGCCATCTTCCAATTTTGCAAAAGCGCCATAAGGTGTAATTTTGGTAATTTGGCCCTTAATTGATTTACCAATTTTATAATTTTTGATTTTTTCCGCCCATGGATCTGATTGAGTTCTTTTTATTGAAAGCGAAATACGATTATTGTTTGTGTCGATAATTTGCGCTTTAATTCTATCGCCCGGTTTGAATAGATTTTTGATATTATCTACCTTATCCCAAGAAATTTCAGAAATATGCACCAAACCTTCAATATTGCCAAGATTCACAAAAATTCCAAAATCAACAATTCCAGTTATTACTCCTGTTACTTCTTGACCAATTTTGAATTGTTTGATTTTTTCTTCTAATATTTTGTCACCGGCTTCTTTTTCGGAAAAAATAACTTTTTGCGATTCCGGTTCTAAAGTAATTACTTTTACTTCAAGGCTGGAATTAATTAATTTTCTTAATCTTTCCAAAATCTTGTCTTTTTGATCGCCAACTTTTGGATAATGCTCGCTATTTAGTTGAGAAACTGGCAAAAATCCTTCAATATTACCATATTCTACAATTAATCCACCGCGGTTGGCTTGTTTAACACGCACTTTAAGAATTTTTTCTCCCTTAAAAGATTCGTCAAGGTTTCTTAAATATCTTTCCTTGCTAGCTCTCTTTAGAGAAAGCACTACTTTTCCTTCTTCATTTTCTGCTGAAATTACAAAAGCCGGAATTTTATCACCGGGTTTAAGATCCAAAATATCAGAAGAAAATTCTTTTTCTGGAATAAAACCGGTGTTTAGATCAAAAGCGTTGACTAAAATTTTATTTTTGCCAACTTTGATGATTTCTGCATCGATCATTTGTCCTTCTTTAATTGGAACTAAAGAAGCACCTGCCTTTTCTACTAATTCATCCATTGTTTTAATTGACTTTGCTGTTTTACTCTTTACCATAATTTTTTCCTTGTAATATATGTAGATATAACTTATTTTCTTTGTTTTTTCCTTGGTAGATATTTTTGATAATTTTGCTCTTCCAACTCATCTTTTTTTGATGGTTTTACTATTTTTTGCAAGTAGAGAATATTATACACCAAAATAATTACAAAAACAAGAAGTAGCATCAGGATCAAAATCGGCGCAGATAAAATCGGAATTTCTTGCCAGCGAAAAAAAATTAACAGTAATCCGCCAATTGCCGTAAAAATGAAAAGATTGGCAAATTTACCGTAAGCTATTTTGGAAGATTGCAAGATATTTTTTCTTTTTGGAAAAACAAAAAATAATATCAAAGCAATTAACAAAAATAAAATAAATATAATTATTAAAAATAACAACAGTTGATTTTCTTGAGGGGAATATTGAGAAAATAAATATTTTGCAGAAAAATGATATTTTAGCCAATTGATCATAATAAAATATGATTAAAATAAAATTTAATAAACAAGAAATTCTACCTGGTGCCAGGGGGCAGGATCGAACTGCCGACACCATGATTTTCAGTCATGTGCTCTAACCACTGAGCTACCCTGGCATGGTTTTAACTAGTTAATTAGTTAATAGTTAATTGGTTAATTTTGATTAAATCACCCAAATCAACTGATCTGTTTTTATCAATGAACTTTTGTGGTGGGTGCTAAGGGACTCGAACCCCTGACCCTCTCGGTGTAAACGAGATGCTCTACCAACTGAGCTAAGCACCCAAAACATCATTGAGATTCAACTTAAAAACACTAACAAAATCATTTGTGGTGCCGGGGACAGGATTTGAACCTGCAAGCTCTTGCGAGCACCACCACCTCAAGGTGGCGTGTCTACCAAATTTCACCACCCCGGCAAATATATCTAAAAAATATATCGCCGTAAAGCGTAATAATTTTCAAAATCATACTACTAACTGAATAAATTATATAAAAGATAAGTCTTTTTGTCAAAGAAAAAAGACCCTTTCGAGGGTCCTTGCAGACAAAAATATACACGTGGATGTGGATCAATTAAATCCGATAAAATCCAACATTATATTGGGATCATAATAATCCCATGGAGATTTTTTCTCTAGTTTTGGCTGAGAGTCGTGATTGTTGACTTTCGCGTCTTCTTTTCTTCTTTCTTCTTCCTCAATCTCCTTGGCAAACTCATACATTTTCTTTTCCTCCTTTACGGATTGATCAATTCAAGCTTGAAATAAGAAAATTTCTGAACCTAGAAAAATTGCCCTTTTCAAGAAACCGCACTGCATCGCGATGAAATTCGGGAATGGGAAATATTCTCTCAAGAATATTATTGATCGCCATCATTCTTTTTTTGTTTGTCTCACATTGCGGATTTTTTGATTTTTTTATCTGTTTGCTTATCTTTTCTACACAAGATGCAATTCTTTCTGCTTCCGGCAGTTTTTCGTGCAAAGGGTGACCATTGGTTGCAATTCCAATACTAAATTTGATGGATTTTGCCACTAAAAAAACCTCCTTTAATCAAATTTGTGCTTTTAATATGCCCAACTTAAGAAAAATCCCAGTTGCATAATATATCATACATCATCATACAAAGTATGTATATCTGTGGAAAACCATTTATTTCCATTCTTGGAGAGCTTGCTCATATACTTCCGGTGTAGAAATATCAAACCAGCGTCCGTCAAAAACATAACCGGATAATTTTTTATCTTTTATAAGCTTTGGTAAAATATCTTTTTCTAAATATGAAATCTTCTTTTTGGGAATTAACTCGATAATTTTTGGATTAATTATGTAGATTCCTGCGTTAATAAGTCGAGAAATTTCTGGCCCACTTCCTGCTTTTTCTTGAAAATCAACAATTTTATTTCCGGCTAATTTTACCGCTCCATAGATTGATGGATCAACAACAGATGTCAAAGCCATAACCAGCAAAGAATCCATTGATTCATAAAATTGCACAAAATCAATAATATCGATATCTGCCAAAACATCTCCATGCCATAAAAGAAAAGGACTATTGCCTAAAATATTTTTTGCCATTACTAGAGGAATCGCGGTTCCTGTTGGTTTTATTCCATCGATATAAGTAATTTTTACTCCGAATTTACTTCCGTCGCCAAAATAATCGCGAATTTTGTCACCTAAATAATCGATGGATAAAATTATTTCGCGGATATTAAATTCTCTTAGTTTGTCTATTATATGTTCGAGTATTGGCCGGCCTTTGACGGGAATCATTGATTTTGGCATTTCATAAGTAAAAGGGCGCATTTTGATACCGCGGCCTCCTGCAAGAATAAAAGCGCGAATTACCTTAGGACCAAATTCTTTGGACAAAAAATATTCGATAGCATGAGAACGATTTCTGATTTTCACTCCATCAATTGCGCTATCGATTTGTTTGATTATGTCTTTTTTCAAAGTTATAGTAAGTCGTTTGCGATCCATATAAAGTATTTATGGTGCCGAAGGCGGGATGTGACACCGTTTTGGTGCCCTGAGTCGGAGTTGAACCGACATGTCCTTGCGGACACACGCTCCTGAAGCGTGCCTGTCTACCAATTCCAGCATCAGGGCTTCCTATAAATTACAACATTTTGTGGTATTATTTTTTCACTCTTTTGGTATTAATATACCATTTATCAACTTTTAAGTATCTATCTTCAGGTGTAATTGAATATCCTGTTTGCACATTTTTGATTTTTTTACCTACTGCAAATTTCCATTCATCTTGAGATAAAATAATCGCCGGAACTTCATCATTAAAAATCTTCCAAAACTCATCATATTTTTGCTTTCTTGTGTCTTTGTTTAATGTTTTTCGCGCCTCTTCCAAAGCTTTGTCAGCGTCAATATTGGAAAAATTAGATAAATTTAACCCTATCGAACTTGCTTGGGTGGAATGCCAAAACGGATACGGATCAGGATCTACGCCATAATCCAGACCATAAATTAAAACGTCATAATCTCTTTTGGGAATAATTACGTCAATTAGTTCTGTTGGATTTTTATAGATTGCTGTGATATTAATATTTTGTTTTTGCCATTTTTGAATAATATCATTGGCAATTATCCTATTTTTTTCAGTATCCAAAATTACCATTACCAATTTCAATTCATTATCAAATTTTTCGCCGTTGGCAATTTTTTTTCTTACAAGACTATCTTTCAAGGCTTCTCTTTGAGTATTGAAAAAAAGCATGTTGTATCTTGGCAATTTAAAAGAATAAATATTAGATTGTGAAAATTTGTCGGTATTATCCGCAAGATAAACTCCGTTGACCTGACCTTCTTTGTAAGCCTTATCCAAATTTTCTTTGTCGGGATAAATTTTAATGATTATTTGATCAATATATGGTTTGCCTAAATAATACTGGCTATTGGCCACAAATTTAAATTGCGACGAATTACTTTCGGATAATTTATAAGGACCGTAATTTAAAACCGGCAAAGTTGTGCTTGCCAAAAATGGACTATATGAATCATTAAATCTAAAAATTATTTTATCCTCGTCTTGTGGTTTGATTTCAATGCCCGGCCATTTGTCTTTTTGCCGATCAAGCATTGCGAGTATTTCATCACGAGAAAATTTTTTATCAATAGTAAAAGTATAAGTTTTTACGTCGTCAGAAACTTGCCATGACGATGCGGCAGCCGGCACAATATTTCCAGCCTCATCAAATTTAGTTAGTCCAATTTTTGTCAATCTGTTTACTGTGTCTGTTAAATCATCTTTACTTTTAGCAATTACTCCTTCGGTATATGTGCCGCCATTATTAGGAGCTTCTTTAGTGACACTCAAATATTTTTGATAAAATAAGAATCCGCCGCTTACAATTAATGCCGCGATAAAAATTATAGAAAGATATTTTTCTTTTCTGGAAAAAAGATGAATAAATTCACTAAAAAATTCCTTGGTCCATCTGAGACCAAAAAATAACCCGCTCCTAATTTTCTCTGGGTTGATTTTTTTCATTTTTTTTATGAAGGAAGTACTATTAAATTAATGATTGCCAATAAAACAAATAGGATTGCAATGACGACCGTGGCATAATACAAAGTCTTTTCTATGCCTCTTTTAGAACGATAAACACTGGATTCTCCTCCAAAAGCGCCTCCTAAACTCGTGCCGCGATTTTGTAAAATTATTACCAGCATTAACAATATTGATAAAATAATTTGTGCAATTTGTATAAATTTAATCATAATTGTTTTTTATTATATGATATTGCCAGATTTTTTTCAAGCTGATATAATTATTTTACAAAAAAATTTTGAATTAATTCAGAAAACCACTTACATTAATATATAAAGAAATATGTTCAGATATTAAAGAAGCGAGATATAAAGAAAAATTATATAAAAGTTATAAAAGTGGTAATGCCTTTAAAAAATTAATTGGATTTTATCATAATGAGCGGGAATAGTTCAGCAGTAGAACGCCCCGCCTTGGCGGGGAGGTCGCGATGGCTTATGTATATATTTTAAAGAGTTTAAAAGATAAAAAATATTATATAGGTGCGACAAATAATTTAGAAAGAAGATTAAACGAACATAATTCTGGTAAAACAAAATCACTTCGATTCAGAAAACCACTTACATTAATATATAAAGAAATATGTTCAGATATTAAAGAAGCGAGATATAAAGAAAAATTATATAAAAGTTATAAAAGTGGTAATGCCTTTAAAAAATTAATTGGATTTTAT
>Ga0265297_10004581_pt1 | contig 22295 bp, 17 predicted proteins | sample Munlanlwell13791_FD_192502 | JGI IMG/M metagenome (GOLD analysis project Ga0265297, IMG submission 192502) | Leachate microbial communities from a municipal landfill in Southern Ontario, Canada - Leachate well 137-91 | ecosystem: Engineered > Solid waste > Landfill > Unclassified | place... | reverse complement strand
GTAATTCCTTCGGAATATGGCTCACTTTCCAGCCCCATGGCCTCGAACAATCTGCCTGCAGCTGCCAGACCCTCCCGGTATGTTGCGTTTATTCCCATAAGCCCAGCAACAGGAGAGGAAAAAAGAGCCGTCATAGTATAAAAAAGAATAAGTTCTCCTATTGTGAGAGTGCCGGAGAGTATGAAAAAACTCCCCGCCCACAGGGTCGTGACTGACATTATTTTCGAATTTATATCTGTTGCTCCGGATAGCACTATGCCCCATTTCCCTGCCTTTGTCAAAGAGCGGTTAAGTACAGCCAGATTGCCCCTTATCCTTGAAGAGGTCTCCTGTTCTATGCCAAAATATTTCAGAGTTAAAGTCCCTTTGATTCCCTCAATAAGCGAGCTTTCAAATTTTGCCCCGTTTTCCATTATCTTACTTCGCATCTCCCTGTTAAACCGGTCATAGATATAATAGAGCAATGCATAAACAGGTATAAATGCAATAATTATCAGAGAAATCTTACGATTTATCAGGAAAAGGGCTGTCAGTGAGAAAATAAGAGTCAGGATGTTCATCGAAAGGGTTATCATTACCTCTGATATCATGCTTCCAACCTTGAAAGCGTCATCTACTCTGGATGTCACATCACCGGTATGTCTGCTCTCAATGTAAGAGTGAGGAAGAGAGAACAGCTTTGTCACAAATGAATTGATAAGATCATTATTGGTGATTATATTCAGTTTTAGCAGAATCCCTGACTTGTGAGTGTAAAGTGCAAAAGAGAGCATGGTCAGAATAAGCATTGCTGCAGCGATACCGGAGATCATTGCGTTATCTCCGGCAGGAATGGCTGTGTCAATGAGATATTTGATCAAGAATGAGATGCTTATAGAGGAAATGACAAACATCACGGAAGAAACCATAGCCTTGAGGTAAAGATCCGTTTTACTCCTGAAAACTTCCCATACCCTTTTCCATGGAGGAGTTCCGACACGCCCTTTGCAGAAAGTGCTTTCAGGTGTTAGAATTATCAGATACCCTGTCCATAATTGAGTCACCTCATCAATTTTGACCCGTTTTATGCGTCCCTCGGCCGGATCCATTATGTGTGCGGCTCTCCGGCTTATCCGGTATAAAACAACAAAATGGAGTGAGCCGTCAGGTTTCTGAAAATGAAGTATGGCAGGCTTCGGTATTTTATAGAGTGAGCTAACTTTACCCTTATAACCTTTTGCTGATAATCCTATTTTACTTGCCGCACTGATAATCCCGGCGATAGTCGTACCTTCCGTATTGGTGCCACTGTACAACCTCAGTCGTGCAACAGGAAATATCAACCCGTGGAAAGCAGCCACAGATGCTAAAGATGCCGCTCCGCAATCACTGACGTCCTGTTGTCTTATCTTCACCGATCTCCTCATACCTATCCCGCATTGTCAGACTGAATAAAAAGGGGGCCATAGATATCTATAACTTAAAGACTATGAAAAACCAAACCCCACGGTCTCACCCTCTAAAGACCTTTCTCCCGCACATTGTGACCCCCTTCGCCGGCAAAAGTATAAGATACTCAGAGATATCACATGCCAAAATGTATAAATCGGCAGCACTTGCTGAAAGTGGTAAGGATTTTCTTTTTCTTTTTTTATAGAGGACGATTCTGTTTTTAACAACGGTGATTCTGAAATCAGATACTAATCAGATACTCATTGTCTTGCCCGGTATTTTGACAATCTCATCCAGCCCCGGCAAATCACGGAAATACGGGAAAATTTTAGGAGCTATATCCTGCAGGAAGAGATAGAATTTCGACTGGGATATGGTCCATTTGGGAAGAAAGTCCAGATAGTGGTCCAGATAGTTGAGGATGTATATTAAAACGCTAAGGATGAGGGCAGTTTTGAGTATTGCAAAAACAACGCCCAGTAATTTGTCTATCCAACCCAGCATTGCTATCTCCATCAGTTTGGATGCCAGTTTACCTGCAAGCCGTCCCAAAATCAGCACTGCAACAAAAATAACAATGAAAGACAGCAGGTTAACCATTGAACTTTCGGTTCCAAACCAATCCTTAATATAAGGGGAGAGAATGTCTGCAAAACTATATGCTGCCCATATACCGGCTAAAAGTGCTAACAGGGATGCCGCCTGTTCAATGAATCCTTTTATCAATCCTGAGAAAATTGCCGGAATAAAAAGTGCCATCATGCAATAGTCCAGAATTGTCAACGAACCGCCCATAATCAATTTTTTTCAAAAGTAGTGAATAATCGTATCTTTGCAAATTCAAAACTAAAATAATATGAGGTTTGCCGAATACAAAAATCTTGATCTTGTTAACATTAACCGTTCCGTACTTGAAAAATGGAATAGAGAGCACTCATTTGCCAAAACTCTGACAGAGAGGGAGGGGGCAGAAAAGTTTATATTCTTTGAAGGGCCGCCTTCGGCTAACGGTATGCCTGGCATTCACCATGTTATGGCAAGATCTATCAAGGATGTATTCTGCAGGTATAAGACACAGATGGGCTACCTTGTCGAGAGAAAGGCAGGCTGGGACACTCACGGACTCCCTGTGGAGCTCGGTGTTGAGAAGATGCTCGGCATAACAAAGGAGGATATCGGCAAAAGCATAACCGTGGAGGAGTACAACTCCGCCTGCCGCAAGGAGGTGATGAAGTACACCAGAGAGTGGGAATCACTTACCGAACAGATGGGTTATTGGGTGGATATGCAGAATCCTTATATAACATACGATAACCGTTATATAGAGACATTGTGGTATCTTCTGTCACAAATATACAAGAAGGGGCTGCTTTACAAGGGCTATTCAATTCAGCCTTTCTCGCCGGCGGCCGGAACAGGCCTCAGCACTCATGAGCTCAATCAGCCCGGATGCTATAGGGATGTCAAGGATACAACCTGTGTGGCTCAGTTTAAGATTGTCAGGGACAACTCTTCAGAGTGGATATTCAATGATGAGGAGGGAAAACCAATTACATTCAACGGAGAGCAGCTGGATGCACACTTCCTTGCATGGACCACAACCCCATGGACACTTCCTTCAAATACAGCACTTTGCGTAGGTCCTAATATCAACTACATAAGGGTTATATCATTCAACCCATATACAGGAAGACCTACAATATATCTCTTAGCTCAGGAGTTGCTTTCGTCGCATTTTAATCAAAAGGCGGAAGAGGTACAAGTTGAGGAGTATAAAAACGGGGATAAGCTTATCCCTTATAAAGCGACAGGAGTTGCGGTAAAAGGAAAAACACTTTGCGGCATCAGATACGAGCAGCTCATACCGTGGGTGAATCCGGGAGAGGGTGCATTCAGGGTTATTTCAGGAGATTTTGTCACTACGTCGGATGGTACCGGAATCGTTCACATTGCACCTACCTTCGGTGCGGATGACGATAAAGTTGCAAGACAAAACGGAATCCCGCCATTGATGGTTGCAGATGCAGAAGGTCTGAAACAGGCAATGGTGGACAGGAGCGGAAAATTCTACAGAATTGAGGATCTTGATCCCGCTTTTGTCTCAACAAATGTCAATGCAGAGCTCTATAAAGAGTATGCAGGAAGATTCGTAAAGAATGCATACGACCCGACACTCGGGGAGAACGATACAACACTCGATGTAGATATAGCAGTAATGCTGAAACAACAGGGACTTGCATTCAAAATTGAGAAGCATGTCCACTCATATCCGCATTGTTGGCGCACAGACAAGCCGGTGCTCTATTATCCGCTCGATTCGTGGTTTATCAGGACCACAGCCGTACAGGAAAGAATGATAGAGCTGAACAAGACCATTAACTGGAAACCGGAAGCCACAGGAAGCGGAAGATTCGGTAAATGGCTTGAAAACCTTCAGGACTGGAATCTCTCAAGAAGCCGTTACTGGGGTACACCGCTGCCGATATGGAGAAGCGAGGACGGAAAAGAGGAGATGATCATTGCAACGGTAAATGAACTGTACGATGCCCTTGAACAATCTGTAAAAGCCGGATTTATGCCTTCTAATCCATTAAAAGATAAAGGATATGTTCCCGGTGATTTCAGTAAGGAGAACTATGAGAAGATAGATCTGCACAGGCCGTATGTGGACAGTTTTATCCTGGTATCGCCTAAGGGGGAGAAAATGAGGAGAGAGAGCGATCTGATTGATGTCTGGTTTGATTCGGGAGCAATGCCTTATGCACAGATGGGCCTTGAAAAACTCGGCTCTCAGGAGTTCGGACATACAGCTGACTTCATTGCAGAAGGTGTTGACCAGACAAGAGGCTGGTTTTTCACCCTGCATGCCATATCAACAATGGTAAGCGACAAGGTGGCATACAGGACAGTAATATCCAACGGCCTTGTACTCGATAAGGACGGCAACAAGATGAGCAAGAGGCTCGGCAATGCAGTCGATCCTTTCACAACTCTTAGCGAGTACGGTGCCGATTCACTCAGATGGTACATGCTTACCAATGCCCAACCTTGGGACAACCTTAAATTTGACGTTAACGGAGTAGATGAGGTGAGACGCAAGTTCTTCGGAACACTGTACAACACATACTCATTCTTCTCATTATATGCCAATGTTGACAATTTTAACAACTCTGCGCCACAGACACCTTTGGCAGAAAGGCCGGAGATAGACAGATGGATTATATCACTTCTCAACACACTAGTCAAGGAGGTAAAAGAGTCATACGAAAACTGGGATGTGACCTCTGCAGGAAGAAAGATACAGGATTTTGTCGGAGACAACCTGAGTAACTGGTATGTACGACTCAACAGAAAGCGTTTCTGGGGAGGAGAGATGGATGTCGATAAACTATCGGCATACCAGACTTTATACAGCTGCCTCGAGACAATCTCAATAATTTCGGCACCGATAGCACCATTCTTCATGGACAGGCTTTTCTGCGACCTGAATGCCGTTACAGGCAGGTTTAAGGAGAACACAGTACATCTTGTGCTTATGCCGGAACCTGACGAGAAGACCATTGACAAAGCCCTGGAGGAGAGAATGGAGCTGGCACAGAGAGCCTCATCAATGATACTGGCACTCAGACGTAAGGTAAACATCAAAGTACGCCAACCGTTGGCAAAAATTATGATCCCGATTCTCGACGAGAGTATCAGGGAGCAGTTCGAGCTTGTAAGGCAACTTGTGCTGAACGAGGTGAATGTCAAGGAAGTCGAGTATATATTTGATACAAAGGGATTAATAACCAAAAGAATTAAACCGAACTTCAAGACACTGGGCAAGAAATACGGCAAACAGATGAAGGAAATTTCAAATGAATTTGCTAACTTTACACAAGAGCAGATTACTGAAATAGAGGCAAGCGGAGAGTACAGCTTCATGCTTCCTTCTGGCCAGGTTACACTTACCCCTGAAGATGTTGACATAACATCGGAAGATATGCCGGGATGGCTCGTCTCAGTAGACGGAAAGCTGACAATCGCCCTTGACATAACAGTCAGTGACGAGTTGAAGAGAGAGGGAACGGCAAGAGAGCTTGTAAATAGGATTCAGAATCTCAGGAAAGAGAGCAAGTTCGAGGTGACAGACAAGGTGATTGTCACAGTTCAGCCTCTGGAAGAGATATCCGAAGCATTGCAGAATTACAAGGAGTATATTTGCAATCAGACTCTCGCCAAGGATATAGTGCTCGATGAAAAAGTGGAGGGGACGGAGATAGAGTGGGATGAAAGCACTCTGAGGATTAAGGTGGCTAAGGTATAGATTTAAGGATAGGTCGCAATGAGAAGTGAGGATTTCATGAGGAGAGCGATATCCCTGGCATCGGATAATGTCAGAGAGAAGAGCGGAGGACCATTTGGTGCAATAATTGTTAAGGATGGTAAGATAGTTGGCTCCGGAGTTAACACTGTCACAACAGACAATGACCCGACAGCACATGCGGAGGTGAATGCTATAAGAGAGGCATGCAGCAAACTGGCTAGTTTCGATCTTCACGGTTGCACCCTATACACAAGTTGTGAACCGTGTCCTATGTGCCTTTCTGCGGCATATTGGGCAAAAGTTGACAGAATATATTTTGCTGCCGATAAAGTTGACGCAAAGGATGCCGGATTCAGTGATGCTTTTATATATGATGAGATTCCGCTGCCATATAGTGAGAGATCATTGCAAACGGAAAGACTGTTAGGGGAGGAGGGTAAAGAGCCTTTTGAACTATGGTCAGGAAGTGACGATAAGATTCCATATTAATTATTATATTTGTTTTTTTAACAGTAAGGGATATGACAAAGAAAGGGAAAACAGAGACCGAACATTTGGAAAAAGTACGCTACAGCGATGAAGAGCTTCAGATGTTCAAAGAGCTCATTACCGAGAAGCTGGAAGCTGCGAAAGTTGAGTATCAGCAGCTGAAGTCGGCTGTTACACATAGCTCAAGTAATGATACAGAAGATACTTCACCTACATTCAAGGTTCTTGAAGAGGGCGCATCTGCGCTTTCAAAGGAGGAGGCAGGCCAGTTGGCCCAGAGACAGTTTAAGTTCATACAATCCCTTGAAGCAGCTCTTATTCGTATCGAGAATAAAACCTATGGAATTTGCAGAGAGACAGGCAAACTGATCCCGAAAGAGAGACTTTTGCTGGTACCTCATGCAACATTGAGCGTTGAGGCAAAAAATAAGCGGGACTGATCCATGCATCTCTCAAAAGGAAAGAAAATATCCATCCTTGTCATCCTGATACTCGTGATAGATCAGATCGTAAAGATTCTGATCAAGACCCACATGACAATTGGAGAGAGCATTCATATTTTCAACTGGTTCCAGATACTTTTCGTTGAGAACAACGGAATGGCCTTCGGCATGCAATTCGGCGGAACACTGGGCAAACTGGCACTAAGCCTGTTCAGAATAGGTCTGGCCGGGTTTATCATATACTATATCAGAAAACTTATAGAGCAAAAAGCTCCTACGGGAATTCTCGTAGGAGTCGCTCTTATACTCGTAGGCGCTATAGGAAATATATTCGACAGCCTCTTTTTCGGCCTTATATTCAGCGAATCCACACCGACACAAGTTGCAACATTGTTCCCCGACGGAGGAGGCTATGCACCATTCCTTTTCGGAAAGGTTGTGGATATGCTCTATTTTCCTTTGGTAGACACTACACTTCCGGATTGGGTGCCTGTAATGGGAGGAGAACATTTTCTCTTTTTCAGGCCTATTTTTAACATAGCAGATTCATGTATTACCATCGGAGTGATATACATGCTGCTATTCCAGAGAAAGTTCTTTATTTCAGCTTCTCCATCAGCTTCTGGCGGGAAAAGTGAATCCGGCTCTTGACAGTCCCAAGGTGAAGGCCAAGCTCGTCGGCTATCTCCTGATACTTGTAACCATTATCATGCATCTGAAACGGAACCCTGAACTCCGGCTCTAGAGAATTTACCACTTTTGTCAGCTCCCTGAACCCGAACTCACTCTCCGGATTCTGATCAGCCGGCCTGTTATTTATTACAAATTCATGCACGTCACTGCTGAACAAAGTCTGCCTTTTTGTCCGCCTGCGGTAGTCATTGATAAAAGTATTCTTCATTATCGTATATACCCAGGCTTTTATATTAGTATGCTCGTTGAATTTCTCCTGATTATTCAAAGCCTTGAAGAAAGTCTCCTGTACAAGATCTTTGGCATCATCCCTGTTGGAAGTGAGGCTATATGCATATCTGGAGAGATTCCCTTCAAGCTCCAGTATCTCTTTTTCAAATTTTGTCTTCATATAGTCGTTTGTTTTAGTAATTATTTTCCATCTGCAAATATTATACCAAGAACATAACCAAATAAAGTATCTCTTTTCACTCTTTTTTTTTGGCAGAAATAAAAAAAGCCATATATTTGCAGCCCATTCCCAATAGGAAAGGAGAGGTGGCAGAGTGGTCGATTGCGGCGGTCTTGAAAACCGTTGAACTGCGAGGTTCCGGGGGTTCGAATCCCTCCCTCTCCGCTAACAAGAAGAAAAGCCGGACGAAAGTCCGGTTTTTTGTTTATACGGCTGCATCAAGCTCGCTTGAAAGCAGCCGTGTAAACAAAAAAACAGCCACTCCGTGGCGGCTTTTCTTCTGTTAAAGCCACCACACAACGGGATCACCGACCGTAGGGAGGTAATCCCGACAAATGAATGATTTACGCCGAATTTCACGGGATCACCGACCGTAGGGAGGTAATCCCGTGAATATTTAAGATTATTCTGTTTGTCTGAATTGTTCAATTAATTCAGGTGTTATTATGAGTGTATACTCACTGAATGTACCAGTGATTTCATGTGCCACCCCTAAGTCCCAGTTATTTATATTTGAAAAGTATTCCTTTGGAATTTCTACACCATCACATTCTATTGATTTAATATATTCCCATGGTAGAGTAAGAGAGGAGGGAATTTCATAAGGGTCAGGATTATCTCCTACAATTTTGTCAAATATTAAGGATGAGTGTGATTTTATAGCCTCGGTCGGATGAAACTTATACTCAGAATTATAGGTCCCATTTATATACATACTGTAATTTCCCCATGAGGACAAATTCATAGTCATCGGTTTATCAGTTCCATTATAAATTTCAAATCTATAACACACATCTCCCTCTTTAACGCATGATGATGCCACACCAAAGAATAACAGAATAAAAAGAATTTTTACGGCAGATTTCATAAAGTATAATATTTACTAAGGTTTTGGAAGCAAAGTTATGCAATTACAAGCGGAAGTTCTTGAATTATCTCAATAATTTCATTTCCCGTCAATCCTGTATATGTTTATAAAATTATTTGTCCAAAGAGCATAAAAATCATAATTTTACACTACCGGTTAGCGAAAACCTCAATATGAACAATACCACAATTCCCATACAAAATACCCGGCTTAGCTTATACATAAAACATTACTTTGTATTGGATTTTAGTCATCTGCCACAACATAGCATTGAACTAAAGGTTCCGCCCACCAGCTTTCCCGTGTTGCAATTCCATTTTGGCGAGAGCTCCAATTTTTATCGACACAAGCATTTTACCAACCAATCGTTGTTTATCGGGCAATGCAGCCGCCACATTATGCTGTACCCGTCGCGAGGGACCAAACTGCTGGGCGTAAATTTCAAGCCTTACGGATTGTACAACTTGTTGGGCATTTCGCCTCACAGTCTTATGAATAGTGGCATAGAAAGCCGATTGCTATTTGGCGAAGAAAATGTAATGCACATTACACAAACGCTTAAAACAGACGGGATAGAAAAAGGCATTATCGAGATAGAGAACCTTTTGCTCGCCCATAAAAATAAAAACGTGAAATCGCAACCCTATTTTGATAGTCTTGTAGACAAAATGGAAGCCGAAAACGGATTGGTAAATTGCTCCGATTTGCCGGACAAGAATGTTTCTATTCGCACTTTTCAGCGTTATTTCAAGGAAGTTATCGGCATTTCGCCAAAATTATTCTGCCAGGTGTTACGTCACAAGTATATTATGGAATTGCTCTACCAACATCCTGAAATAAAATGGAGCGATTTGCAGCTCAACGGTTTTTATTACGATCTAGCCCATTTTACTAAAGATTTTACTCATTTTTCGGGCTTAACCCCCAAACAATACCTCCCGATAAAAAATAGTTTTGCAGCGGCTGTTTTAAACTCTCAATAAGAGTTTTTTGTCGCATTTTTACATATCTGTTTTTCATATATAACGTTTTTTTGTAGAATATAATAACGTACTGTATGAAAACAATAAAACTAATCCTTGCATGTATTTTCTGTCTGGCTTTTACGGTAAATACAAACGCCCAGTTTCTGAAGAAATTGGCGAAAAAAACCCAAACTAAGATAGAGCATGAAGCCGAAAAGCGTTCTGAAAAAAGGATCAACAAAGGCATTGACAAAGTATTTGACAAAACCGAAGAAGCTATAGACGATGCCGTGAAAGGCGATAGTAAAGACAATGGAACAAGTTCAAATAAAGAGAAACAGCCCGCCCAACCCGCCGAAGAAAATCCGATTGAACAGCAGCAACCACAGTCAACACTTACTTGGGCAAAATACGATTTTGTACCCGGTACCGAAATCATTTTTGAAGACAACCAACAGGGCGAACAAAACGGCGAGTTTCCAAGCAAATGGGATTTAGTAAGCGGAACTGTTGAGAACGCTAATTTAAACGGAGAAAATGTTGTTTTTTTTAGAGAAACAGGAAATTTTCCTAATGGCATCACACCGTTGCTTAAAAATCCCTCTGCCGATTACCTGCCGGATGAATTTACTATAGAATTTGACTCCTATTTTGAAAAAGGAAAATATAGTGACTACTACGTCTTCTTTTATGATGCAAAAAATAAATCTCAAAAAGGCACCAGAGACGGTTTTGTGCGTTTTTATGTAAACAGCGCGAAATATGGTTATACAGATACAGAGAAGCAGTTGGAGAACACAAAATTAAGCAACAGAGACAACGAAAATTCACATTGGCGGCATATAGCCATTTCGTTCAACAAACGGGCGATGAAAGTATATTTAGACGATACCCGCTTGCTGAATATTCCCAATATTACCGACAACCCTACAGGGATAACCCTCTCGGTCAACCACGCCAAACAAGATAAAAATCAATTTATTAAAAACGTCCGCATTGCCAAAGGAGCCGTACCGCTTTACGATAAAGTGCTTACTGACGGAAAATTTGTCACCACAGGCATAAAATTCGACGTAAACAAAGCCACCATTAAGCCAGAAAGTATGGGAACAATAAATTACGTGGTAAAAATGATGCAAGACAACCCAGATTGGCGGTTCAGCGTGGAAGGGCACACCGACAGCGACGGCGGCGATGACACCAATAAAATTTTATCTGAAAAACGTGCGGAATCAGTTCGCGGCGAACTCATTAAACTAGGCATCGCAGCCGACAGACTCACTTCCAAAGGTTGGGGCGAAAGCAAACCGATGACTGCCAACGATACCCCGGAAGGAAAAGCACAAAATCGCCGCGTTGAGTTTGTAAAACTGTAAAACAATACTACTATGAGAACAATTTTAACAATCATATTCACTTTCACCCTCTCTGCTTTATTAGCCCAACCCACCTACAACTACCAAAAACGATTTCAGGTCAAATCGGGACACGTGGAATACAAGTTATCCGGAATGGTCGTCGGAACCAAATCAATCTGGTGGGACGATTTTGGTAAAAAATACCGGGAAGAGGCTAACACTAACGAAACCGTAAAAACATTGCGGGGGTCGGAAGTGGTTAAAAACCATTCGCTTTCTATCTCGGACGGCACATATTACTACAATGTGAATATGGCAACAATGCAAGGGACCAAACTACACAAAAATGCTGTTCCGGATTTTTCCATACTTGGTAGCGGGTTGAACGACAACGAAATGGAAAAGCTCGGCGAAGGACTGCTCAAAGGTTTTGGCGGAAAGGTGGACAAAAAAAGCGAATCTGTTTTGGGACGTACATGTGATGTTACCAAAATGATGGGTGCTACTGTGCACGTATATAAAGGCGTTGCTCTCCGTTCGTATGTGAAGATCATGTCGCGCGAAAATCGCGAGGAAGCTGTGCTGTTTGAAGAGAATATATCCTTTCCGGCTTCCAGATTCGTACCACCTGCCAATGCTGTTATCGAAGATGTAAGCGCCGAAGTGAGTGGCAACGAGAACTTCAATGAAGAGATAGAAGAGGAGCAAGGACTAATGTTTCCATCCAAAATAACCTTTGAAACATTCAGAGACGAGAGCGAGCGTGTACGCCGCAAGTTGGGCTACACCATTGCCATGCACAATGCTTCAGGTGGCGAATACTCAGCTATGTGGATGAAAGACAAGCAAAATACGGCGGGAATACTTGTTAATTCCTTGCAAAACTATACCAACTGGCGCGAAGATTTTGCCGATGATGGTATCGAATACTTTACATACAACGGAAACAGAATGGCGTTCCGTCAAGAAAGCATTTACGATGAAGAAAGCGGCACTTCTTCCGCGGCAAGTATGCTGCTGGTTGAGCTAAAAGCAAAAGATGCTTTTATCCGCGTTATCGTTACACCGAAAAAAACAAAAGAGCAAATAATCGACATTTTCAATCAATTTAAATTTTAAAAAATGAAAGCCAAAAAACTTTTTATATTCTTAACAATAACCATTTTGTTATTAAGCGCTTGTAATAACAGGCAGAAACAATCTGAAGAAAACTTTGAAGCGCCCACAAAACAAGAAATGGAAAAATTTTCCAAAGCTGCAGAAAAGATTGCTAATATATTGCAACCCGAATTAGCTTCATTGGTCTTTACGCTTGATGGGACAACCTACCGGCTTGACACCAAAAATGTTAAGTCCAGCATTATTCCTTTCACACATTATAAACCTGTCAACGAAGAAGAGGGCGAAATGGAAGAACAAAGTTTGATTTGGATGCAGGGCACCGATGTGGCAAATGGGGTTGATATTACTTTTTCGCTCAACCTCAAAGAGAAGTTCGCCAATGGAAACTTTACGGCACGTGAAGGTCAAGTAATTATTTCTAAAGAAGGAAAAAACAGCTATTACAGCGTAAAAAACATATCATTGAGTATTAGCAATCTCAAAGAGAAAAAATTTAGCCGAGAACTATCCGCTTACTCACTTAATATGACGTTCGGCGGGACAATTGCCGAATTTGGGGCAAGAGCAGAAGAATACGAGATTAAGGATGGTTGTTATGATTTGAAGTATTAAACTACATTTTCAGTAAAACGGACTTTGTCCGGTATCTAAATAGTGGATTTTAATCTCCCTTAATAGCATCCACATCGATTTTCCGCCTGATTTGTGCGATGGTATGGTCAATTTTCCCGCTTCCTTGGTGCAGTGTGTCCCGGACATACTGCATAAAGAAAGCGGGCTATTCCTGTAATGCCCCACAACACACATATTGTTTGTTAATCATTTTGAGTGGTAGAAGTGGAAATTAAGTTAGAGAAGCCGCATAACACCAAGCGTGCATAGGTAGCTTCTAACGAACGTTTCACCTCACAAAAAATTTATCGACCACATGGAGAAACACCCTTGTTAAGCATTTATAAATGTTTATAAAATTATTTGTGCAAAGAGCATAAAAATCATAATTTTACACAGCATTACTAAAAACTTTGCATAGCAACTTGTCCTTTTGATGCAGGATTATGTGTGAGCTAGATTCTAGAGTTGCAAAGACCCAAATGCAGTACCAAAACAGAGATATATTTAAATAGTCAGAATCAGCCAAAAACAAATGATTTTGATGAATTATTTAAATTATAATGTTGAATAACTATTAACAAAACATTAGGAATTTGATATTATTTATATACATTGTGAAAGCATATAAATAAGTTAGGCAACATTTTATTGAAGTTTCTCATATGGATTCTATGAAAAACGATGAAAGTTTTAACATTAAATTATCTAAGATCAAAAGAGAAGATGCTAATAAGAGAATTAATAGTTATTTTCAAGATGTTATACATCCTTATTTTCCAAACTGTTATCCAAGGCAAATAACTGATGAATATATTGATGGTGTACATTTGAGTTTTGGTGCAATTATAAATTTCGAACCTATCAATAGCCTTCTTTGTGATAGTGACTATTATTACAACAAAAGACTAGAATTCATTCATTATACTTCCCTGAATAATTGCCTTAATATTCTTAGAGAGAAATCTCTAAGAATGTATAGCATTAATAGCATGGATGACTCATTTGAATTGAAATATGCATCTAAAAATATTTTTAAGGGTCTATCGTCTGACCAAATTAATGTTTGGAAGAGCAACATATATTCATTTTCAATGTGTGAAATGAGTGTGGAGAATAAAAAAGAATCACTTGACTTCTGGAAAAAATATGGCAATGATGGCTATGGCGTTGGATTAGTTTTATCAATCGATAAAGAGAATCAAAAATACTGGTATAACAGATATTTAAGTAAAATTCATTATGGCTCAAAACTTATCGATGAAATTGTTAGCAAGCATAAACAATTTTTAAAAAATCAAGAAGTCTTTCATATACTTGGTGATAACCAAGAACTGTTATTAAATCTTTGTTGTTTTCATAAACCACCTATTTACAAAACAGAAAAAGAAATTCGTTTTTTAGAACTTGATAAATGTCCTTCTTGTGGTATAGTAGATTTAAATTTTCAGCATGTATTGACAGGTAACGAATTCCCAATAATTTTTGTTGAAAGAGACAAGAATGCTTGGAAGAGATATGAACAAAAATTAAGTCCAAATATTAATACTAGCTCAGAAATAGATATTTCAAGAAACTTAAAACCTGTAAGATTTAAGCGAATTGCCATCACTGAATCATTACATAATGAATTGATTGATAAAATTGAGTGCCCATATATTGAAAAAAATAAAAATCTATTTTTCCCAAAATTTAAGATTAAAAAAGTAATTATAGGATACAGATACAAGGATACTGATTTAGAAAACATAAGAGCGACACTAAAAGAATTGTCAAAGAATCATTTAGGTTATGAATTCGATGTGGAGATGACAAAACTAAATGAATTCTTTTAAAACGTTGCCTAACACACGCTAAATTTCAGTTGGGCTGATATGCTTATATCAATTTTTAGTAACTTAGTTTGCTTTTTATCGGGGGATAAGGAATCGCTTCTTTGCTCCCACCCGAAATTTAGCATGAAACGTTACCAACAAGCCTAAGAAAGAAACGACAGTGGTAATTTTGCAGTGAGAAGAAATGAACAGCCAACGTACCCACGGATAATTGTATCTTTAGGATTTTAAAAATAATAGACCAAATTAGTATATGCCAACATTACACTGGATAGGGAAAGAAAAAGTTATAAATCACCACATGGATGTTCCGTTTAAAGTATTGGAGCATTCTTACGGTTACGACAACGGAAAGCAAACAAAAAACGAAACTACAAGCGGTAACAAAATAATTCACGGAGACAACCTTGAAGCCTTAAAAGCCCTATTGCCTGAATATGAAGGAAAAGTAAACTGCATCTACATTGACCCACCCTACAACACAGGAAACGAAGGTTGGGTTTACAACGACAATGTAAATGACCCTAAGATTCTGAAATGGCTTGGACAAGTTGTAGGCAAAGAAAGTGAGGATTTAAGCCGACACGACAAATGGCTATGCATGATGTATCCACGATTAAAATTACTCCACAAATTGTTGGCTGATAATGGAGCAATTTTTATTTCGATTGACGATAATGAACAAGCAAATTTAAAATTATTGTGTGATGAGATTTTTGGTGTTTCTAATTTCTTAGGAAATATTTTATGGAAGAAAAAGACTAATGGAAATAATATGGGGCACATACCGCCTGTACATGATTTTTTTGTAAGCTATGCAAAAAATCAAGAAGTTTTAGTTCTACCTGGTTTCCCTTTATCGAATGATTATATAGAAAAGAATTTTTCAAATCCCGATAATGATATAAGAGGCCCGTGGAAAACTACAGATTTATCCGCAAATCATAAAGGCCCATACTTTTCAATAGTTAACCCAGAAACGGGTGAAGAATATTTACCTCCCAAAGGAAGATATTGGGTTTTCAATCAAGAGGAAGTTTTAAAAAGAATCGAAGATGGTAGAATAATATTTGGTAAAACTGGGAAAACTAAACCTGTCCAAAAAGTTTTTTTTAAGGATAAAACAGGATGTAAAAAGCCAGAAACATGGTGGGATAAACATGGGTATAATTCTGATGGGATGGCGGAATTATCAGCGATACTTGGGACAAAAGTATTTGACCATCCAAAACCATCAATAACTTTAAGTCATATTATTAATATTTCAACTAATCCAAATGATATCATTCTTGATTCATTTGCTGGCTCAGGAACAACAGCACATGCAGTATTAAATCTTAATAAAAAAGATGGAGGAAATAGAAAATTCATTCTTGTTGAAATGGAAGATTATGCTGAAAACATAACTGCAGAGCGTGTAAAACGAGTAATAAACGGTTACGGTGATAATGAGGGAACAGGAGGTTCTTTCGATTTTTACGAATTAGGGCAATCTCTTTTCAATGAGGATAGAAACCTTAATGAAAAGGTTGGTATAGAAAAAATTCGTAGTTACGTTTGGTATACTGAAACAAAAATGGCTTTTATTGAACCTGAAAATGCAGATAATAAGCAATTTTTAGGCAAAAAGGACGAAACCGCATATTATTTCAATTATGAATCAAACGAAGTTACAACGCTCAACCATGATTTTTTAGCAACTATAAAAACAAAATCGGAACAATATGTGATTTATGCCGATAATTGTTTGCTAACCAAAGAATTTATGAGCAAGCACAATATTATTTTCAAAAAAATACCACGGGATATTACAAGATTTTAGACAATGGAACTTAAAGCATACCAACAAGAAGTAATAAACGACCTTTCTTTGTTTCTGGAACACGTCCAGGAAACTAAAGACACGAAAGAGGCATTTTACGATTTTTGGGCGAAACACCCACGTACTCCATTACAACCGTTTTCAGGAACATCAATTGAACCATACAAAAATAATGTTCCCCGTGTTCCTCACATTTGTGTAAAAGTTCCAACTGCTGGCGGAAAAACATTCATAGCTTGTAATGCCCTTAAAACTATTTTTGATGCTTTCGATTACGACAAACTCAAAGCGGTAATGTGGTTGGTTCCATCAATTACGATTTTGGAGCAAACATTAAAAAACCTAAAAGATCCGTCGCATCCGTACCGCCAAAAAATAAATTCGCATTTTGGCAACAAAGTAGAGGTTTTCGATAAAGCAACTTTGCTTCAAGGAAGTGGTTTTAACGCAACTTCGGTAAAAGAACAACTGAATATTATGGTGTTCAGTTTCGACAGTTTGCGAGCAAGAAACAAAGAAGACCGCAAAGTATTTCAGGAAAACGGCAATTTGCAGTCTTTCGAAAATCTTTTAGGACAAAACACAGATATTACTCTTGGCGAGGTTATCAAATACTTGAATCCCGTGGTTGTCGTGGATGAAAGCCATAATGCCGAAAGTGATTTAAGTGTGGATATGTTAAAGGAAATCAATCCAAGCTTTATCCTTGATTTAACAGCAACGCCACGAAATAACAGCAACATAATCAGTTTTATTGATGCCCTTGAATTGAAAAAGGAAAACATGGTAAAACTGCCTGTGATAGTTTACAATCATCAAGACAAAACCGAAGTAATCAATTCAGCTTTACAGCTTCAGAATCGTTTGGAATCACAAGCGAGAGACGAAGAAACGAAAGGCGGAAAATACATCCGTCCAATTGTATTGTTTCAAGCACAACCCAAAAACGCTGACGACAACACAACTTTTGAAAAACTAAAAGAAAAACTGATTGAATTAAAAATTCCAGAAGAGCAAATTAAGATTAAAACAGCCAATCTGAATGAATTAAGAAACATTGATTTAATGGACAAAGATTGTCCCGTTCGTTACATCATTACAATTAATGCGCTTAAAGAAGGTTGGGATTGTCCGTTTGCTTATATTTTGGCATCATTGGCCGATAAAAGTTCGGCAGTTGATGTTGAACAGATTTTAGGCAGGGTCTTACGCCAGCCGTATGTAATGAAACATAACTTTCCACTTTTGAATCTGAGTTATGTTTTAACGGCTTCATCAAAGTTTTTAGATACACTTGACAATATTGTAAAGGGCTTAAATAAAGCAGGTTTCAGTGATAAAGATTATAAACTGGCTGATACAAATACAATAGAAACGCCAAAACAAACAGACCCTTTACAACAATTGACATTAACAATGCCGACTGCTGAACCTATTCAAACTACTGAAACTTCAGATGATATTATTTCGGACATTGACACATCAAGGATTATATTACCAACGGATTCTGTTACACCAAGCGATTCAGTTACAGAAATTGAAAATTCAGCGTTAGAGCAAAATCAGAAATTTGAAAAAACAGTTTCTGAAATGGAATCGGGCAATACTGTTTCTTTACCCAACGAAATTAAAGATCTTGTGAAAACTTATACAATTAAAGACATTTTCAAAGAGCAAGCCGATAAAATAAATTTACCTCAGTTTTTCCTTAAAATACCTGCAAACGACTTATTCGGAACACGAGAAGAAGAAATTGCATTGGAAAAAGAAAATTTACTTGAAGGTTTTGCATTAAGCAAATGCGACGTAAATATTGCATTTGACACTATCGCTTCTGAACTTTATAAGGTTGATTTGGACGAAACAAAAAAAGAACACACTCCAACATTTGTAAGGCTTGATGGCACAGTAAAAGAAAGTATTTTAACGTACATCCTTGACCCAACAAGAAAAGACAGTCGGGTTAAAAACTTCACAAAACGGATTATGGACATTATTGGCAATATGTACCCAATTCCTGACAAAGAAATTGAAAAGTACATCAGCCGTATTTTGGAGGACTTCAAAGACGAGCAATTTTCTGATTTTGCAAATAATGAATATACTTACACAGATAAGATTAAAAAGAAAATAAGAGAATTGTCGGAGAATTTTGCCGAACAAAAATTCAAAGACTTTTTGGACACCGACAAAGTTTACATTAAGCAAGCTTATAAATTGCCTAAAAAGATTTCTCCAGGAAATACAGCCAAAGACATAACAAAGGCATTATACGAGAAAGAAGGCAATATGAACAATTTCGAGGAACGAGTAATCAATGAAATTGGAAACATGCAAAACATAGCTTTCTGGACACGCAATATTGAGAAAAAAGGATTCAGAATAAACGGATTTGTAAATCACTATCCTGACTTTATAATCCAAACCAAAAGCGGTAAGACTGTTGTACTTGAAACAAAAGGAGACCATTTGGACGCAGAACAAAAAATAAGACTTGGCGGACTATGGGCAAGTAAAGCAGGAAATGATTACAGATACTTCATGGTTTACGAAAGACGGATAGTTGATAATGCATATAAATTGGAGGACTTTTTAAACATCATAAAGAATATTTAATACCTACGCTTTACAGTCACATACATTGCTAAGACCAAAACCAACAAAGATACTTCCCTCACTTACTGCATACCTAAGCCAAGTAGAAAATGCTCTAAAATAGCCTCCCCCTCTAAACTCTCAACAACTATGGAAAGACTAATAACCAACGATAAAATTTACAAATATTACGAGTATCAGTTCGAAAACGAATTTGAGAAAGTTATAGTTGAAAATTACCATCAAATTTTCGGTATCAACACCATATACATAGATATTAAGAAAAAAATAGGAGATAATATTGTAACGATACCAGATGGCTACCTGATTGACTTTTCATTTTTTGAGAAACCTCGGCTCTATATCATCGAAAACGAATTATCAACCCACGATCCATATAAACACATAGGTTCACAGCTACTTAAATTTGCTATTTCATACAAATCAAGCGGACGTAGTATTAAAAAATTCATTCTTGATTATTTAATTTCAAATAAAGAAAAATATGAATTTGTAGAGAATCGACTTAAACAAGCTGGGTACAGAAATATTGATGCTTTTCTAGATTCATTGATTTTTGATATACCAGTAGCAGCAATAGTAATAATAGATAAAAGTTCCGATGAACTAGAAAATGTCTTGAGTCAGTTAACGATGGATACTGATGTGATTGAATTTCAGACTTTCTATAATGCTGAAGCCAAGATTCATAAATTTACCCCTTTTAACGAAGAGATTAGAGAGATAGAGGAAAAGAGCAGACCAGATTTGAAGATTGAGGAACTTGATACAATTGTAGTACCAGCAAGACAAGAGGGATTTCAATCAGTTTTTATTGACTCTAATTCTTGGTGGGCTATCAGGATTTCATCGTCAATGCTAGACAGAATAAAATATATTGCCGCTTATCAAGTGGCACCTGTATCTGCTATTACTCATGTGGCAGAGGTAGCAAAAATTGAAAAATATAAGGATACAAACAAATACATATTATATTTCAAGGACTCAGCACAAGAGATAAAACCAATTCTACTTGATGCCAAGAAAAAAGGATTTGCGCCTCAAGCTCCTAGATATACAAGCTATACTAAATTGATAAATGCTAAAAACCTATCTGATATATTTTAAAATTTTCAGCGACTAACTAACGGTTATATTTAAGACAGGAGAAAAAAAGGGCCTATTAACAAGGGATTTCTATCTTGATAAAGAAATCGAAATAATATACAACTAATTATTCTTAACTTAGTTGTATGATTTACCCACCCTTAAAATCTCCTCCCCATGTACAACCTCATCCATCTCACCACCTACGATCACCTGATTCGCTCCCTCGCATCCTCCTTTCTCAAAGGGAAGGAACCAATCAACACCCCGCGACTCGCCGGGTTGCTCTTTGCACAACCGAACAGCTTTACAAAAGAGGAAATATTATCAGGTATAGACTATTTCAATTATCGCTCAGGAAAAACCATCGATTTTTTCTGTGTAGGTTACCATCCCCATATCCCCGGGTCAAAATCCACTGTAATAACCACGGTAAACAACGTTCAGTGGTCTTTCACCCCCAAGATATTCAATGACCTGAGACAACATTTCGAGAAGACAACAAATTGGAAATATTCAGGAAGTGTGGAGTTGATCCTCTTCAACTCATATTTTGATGAAAACGAAAAAACTGTCAAACTTGATTTCTCAGATGTCCTGGCTATTGACCTGAAAAAAGCACAAGAAGATAAACTTATCACTAGTGTCGGGGAAGTATTTGAGAAGATCTTTACCATAGCAGAAAGCATCAAAACAGATAACCCTTCCAGGGAGATGAGTCTCAAACTAATTGGAGATACCGGCAAAAAGTCAATAGTAAGTATTCTGTTCAATCTTCTGCCTAAATCTATTCAAAACGAAGCCAAAAGAGTGTACCTCTACGGAACCTCGGACTACTCAAAACAACCTTGCATGCAATAGTTTAAAATTATCCTTTTGGCAATGAGGTTTTCCAATTTTGCAGATTCAATATTAAAAAGTGAATTTGCAAAAAAACGAGAAACTTTCTCTCTAACTTTCCCTGCAACAGCACCCTACCAGATGGTCATTGACAAATCCGGCCGCCTGCAGATGCGCATAGCAAATAGTGCTTCCGAAAAATTTGAATCCCCTCTTTTTCATATCCTTGCTCATCGCATCCGACTCAGGAGACGATGCCGGAATCTCACTCAATGACCGGAAAGAGTTGACAATTGGTTGTCTGTCAGGAAAGAATGAAAGAGTATATTCGTAAAAACTGCCGAACTCCTTTTGCACAGCCAGAAATAATCTTGCATTGGTAATTGTCGCCTTGATTTTCAGCCTGTTTTTCACAATTCCGTCAAACTTCACCAGCCTCTCAACATCTTCATCACTCATTTGTGCCACTCGCCCCGCATCAAAATCGCAAAAAGCCTGGCGATAACCCTTGCGTTTCCTGAGAATGGTTATCCAGCTCAATCCTGCCTGGGCGCTCTCAAGCACAAGAAACTCAAAAAGCCTCTTTTCTTCCGTTACCAACTTTCCCCACTCCGTATCGTGGTATTTCACATAAAGCTCGTCACTCCCGCACCACCCGCAGCGTCCGTTAACAATATCCTGTCTTATCATATTTCAAATTCATTTAAAGAGACATCCTTTACAAAAATGGCAATAATTTATTAGCATCCGAATTTCTTTTTCATATATTTGCACCCTGTTATCCATCGATAATAAAATCAAACAGATGAGAACTGTACTAAGACTAATAATCGCAGCTTAGTTAACCTTTAAGACCATAGGTTAATGATCCATAAATTCAGATATGCTTCTGGAAGGGTCTCTCATTGTCAAAACTGACATATTTTTATAAATCTAAAAACCGCAAATTGCTCTTTGTCAACTTTGTGGAAAATACGGGATTTAATTTTACGATTATTTAAATTTAAAAATTTACAAAATGTTTGATATTAGAAAAATTCAGGAACAGGTAATATATAGTGCAGTAAAAGCCGAGAGTAATGACAGAATAGCCGGAGAGGTGGTGAATCACAATGACGAGCCAAATCCATTATGGGTAAAAAACACGATGAAGAGATTGGAAAACTGCTTTGATGCCGCATCTGTCAAGAGAATAAGAATGAATTGCCAATGTGGCTACGAAATCGATGAAAAGCTGGAGCTGCTAAGGGAGATAATATCTCAGACTTCGACTATTGAGGAGTTTGGCAATCATCCCAAGGCTAAGGCTGCCGGTCTCTCATATTCTGAAGGTGCTCTCTATCTTCAATTCCCTTTTT
>Ga0265297_10004580_pt1 | contig 22299 bp, 22 predicted proteins | sample Munlanlwell13791_FD_192502 | JGI IMG/M metagenome (GOLD analysis project Ga0265297, IMG submission 192502) | Leachate microbial communities from a municipal landfill in Southern Ontario, Canada - Leachate well 137-91 | ecosystem: Engineered > Solid waste > Landfill > Unclassified | place... | reverse complement strand
GTTACCGTATGCGGACCGCGCCTTTTTTACACTGCCAGCGTAATAATCAGGTTTACTGTTGCAAATTAGATACATGTAGGCGCTTGACGTACATATAGACAAGAAAAGCTTGTTTTTAACTTTTAACCGGGTTAAATTTGACTCGTGGCGATTGTTTCAAAATCTGAGTTTGCAAAAATGGCGGGTGTCAGCGCGGCGGCGATAACGAAGGTGGTGGCGACTGGCAAGGTTCTGGTCAGGCCCGACGGCAAGATTGACACGGACACTTTACCGGCTCGCGCCTACCTGGCCCAGATTCGAGAGCGGCGGAAGCTACCGCCTGAATCGTATCCGCAATACAGTTCGACGGACAACCCAGGGGGCCGGCTGCCTGGCCGAGTTCGGTCGATGGATGACACCGACGATGGCGACGACATAGACCCCGACATCCGAAGTCGGTTGACGCGGCGAGAATTCGAGATAGAGAAGATCAAACACCAGGCTTTGGCCCTGAAGCTCAGGAACGCTCAATCCATCGGAACGCTCGTCTTGAGAGAGCATGTCGACAAGGCGCTTATCGGCCCCGTGAACACGTTTTGCGTTCGTCTCTTGACCGACTGTGCGAAGACCATCGCGGCCCAGGTGCGCCCGATGGTGCTTGGCGGCGCCACTGGCGAGGAAGTCGAGGAGTACATCCGGGGGCAGCACTCAACGCTTTTGAGGAATCTTCAGGCCCAAATGAAGAGAGCTCTCCGTGATGAGACGTCCGAATGAGTTCGACATCAAGGGGCGGTCCTCCGGGTACTTGGAGCGCCGGCTTGACTCGCTCATCACGACCATCGAGTATAAAACCCCTGTCGATTACAACCAGGAAACGCGATACCTTCCGCAGTCGGTGACACGGTTCTCGGGGTATATCAACTATGACATGACGCCTTACTGGGTCGAAATCCTGAACAACTTCGATGTCCAGTCGCCAGTTCGAGAAACCATAGTCAAGAAGGGGGTTCAGGTTGCTTACACGACGGCGCTTGAATCCGTGGTGCTCTACGTTGCGGGGCACGTGCGGACGGTTCCGGCGATGTACGCCACGGCGGACCTTGGGCTCGCCAACGGCCGCATGTCAAACAACATCATCCCGATGTTTCAGCAGTCCGGCCTCGATATCTTCCAATCATCGGACGAGGACTCGACACGGAAACGCGGAATCACAAAGAGCCAGCTCCAGTGGATCGGCGGCGGGTACTTGATTCCCTACGGCGCAATCAATGCGGCCAAGATGCGCCAGTTTTCCATCATGTACATGCTCATGGACGAGGTGGACGCTTGGAAGGCGTCCGTCGGGTCCGACGGCGACCCCATCCGGCTTTTCAAGGACAGATGCGCGGCGTTCTGGGGAGTAAGGAAGATCATGATCGGCTCTACCCCACTTCTAAAAGGTGAAAGTCACATTGACCGGCAGTTCCTCAGGGGAGACCAACGGGAATACCGCGTAAAGTGCCTCAAGTGCGGATTTCCACAGGCACTCGTGTGGAGCAAACGCAACCAGGAGACCGGCCAAAAATACGGAATGGATTGGGACTATCTCGACTCGGGAGAGCTCGACATTGATTCGGTTCGCTACCAATGCCAGAACTGCGGACATGCCCACCAGGAACACGACAAGCCGAAGTTGATCCACAAGGATAACGGAGAATGGGTTCCAACGGCGGAGCCCAAGGAGCCAGGGATCCGGTCGTATCACATCACCTCGCTTCTCTCGCCGGCGGGCATGCAGCCTTGGAGCAAGGCCGTTGCGTTGTGGCTCGAAGCATGGAACCCGGCGGCGAACCGCGTTCGGGACGTCCGAGCGCTCCAGGTCTTTTACAACAATGTGCTCGGCGAATCGTTCGAAGTCATGGGGAGTAAGATTTCTTTCGCCGCGGTTTCGGCGCATCGGCGCCGATGCTACGTCAAGGGACAGATTCCAAATTCGCAGATCGTCGAATGGTGCCCGTCTCCCGTGCTCGTGGTGACGTGTTCGGTTGACGTCCACAAGGACAGCTTGTTCGTTGCGGTTTGGGGCTGGACCGCTGATATGTGCTGTTGGCTCATCGACTATATCCGGATCCGAGACGATTCGGAAGTAGGATGCGGAAACCTGGAATCTCCGGCGTGGTCTAAGCTTCGCGAAATCATCGAGCAACGGGTGTTCACGGCGGACGACGGCCGGCGGTATCGCATCGCCGTTACCCTGGTTGACGCCGGGTGGAGCCCTTCCACAGTGACCGATTGGTGCGCTCAATACGAAAGCGGTGTCTACCCAATCGTCGGACGCGACCGAGTTGGCAAGGCCCAGGCCATCCAGGAATTCGCCCCGTTCAAGACCCAGTCGGGAACCGTAGGATACCGGCTCCTCGTGGACCACTACAAGGACCGCATCGCGCCAGTGCTCCGAAGAGAATGGACGCCGGAATACGGAATTCAACCACAGTACACGTTCAACGCGCCCATGGATACGACCGACGCCGAGCTCAAGGAGCTCACTCGGGAGGTTCGCCGCGAGAAGGAGCTTCCAAACGGTGGAACAACACACGTCTGGCACCGTCCGCACGGAGCAGCAAACGAGCTTTGGGATCTCATGGTCTACGGTCATGCGTCGGTTGAGATTTTGGCATGGGCGATTTGCGTGCAGCACTTCGGGGACGAAACCATCGATTGGGCTCGATTCTGGGATTATATCCAGGCGGAAAGGCTATTTGAGGCCAAACAATAGGAAGGTGCACAATGATAGAAGAATACTATGGGGAATTGTTTTTGATGCCGATACCGTTGGAGTTCAGCGGGAATCGGTGTTCTTACCAGTGCTCTTACTGTTTCGCTTCTGGAAACAGATTCAAGGGTGGTGGTGATTATGCGTCCGTATTGCGACAAATCGAACGGGTTTTCAACAAGGGCTCGAATCCATGGGTTACCTATTTTCTGAGAAACAAATATCCTGTTTGCCTGTCGAATCGAACCGATCCTTTCTCACTCGGAAACACGAGAACCACCATTCAACTTATTCGTTTGTTGTCCAGTCGAGGCGTGCCTGTCTTCGTTCAGACCAAAGGAGGTGATGGGGCGTTTGAAGTAGCTGACTCTATGAGCCCGTCTGTTTGGTATGTTTCCATGTCGTTTTTCGACAATAGGAAACGGTGTAAAATCGAACCGAACACCCCTTCTATAGAGTCGAGAAAAGAGCTTATAGCACACCTGATTCACAAAGGCCATAAGGTTCTAATAGGAATGAATCCTATGGTTCCCGACTGGATACCTGAGTCAGACGCAAGGGCGCTTGTCGATTGGGCCGCGTCCGTAGGTGTTTCAGGAATTATTTCGGCTCGTCTTCACCTTTCGGCAGAACAGCAAAAAAGAATGACGGTTGCGTCCAGGTCTGCTTTGTCCGGTGTGCTACCGTGGGCGGGCAAAAGAACGGTTCCATCAGACGTGGTGAACCATGACAGGTATATTCGTTCGCTTTGCCAAGATGAAGGGGTTGAGTATTTTTCTATCGGGCAACCGTGGCCAACGAAGATTTACGAGCCATTTCGTGAACTGTACCCTAAAACCTTGTCCGTTGTTCACGATTTCATAAATTGGGCATGGAACAACAAAGAAGACGGCGAGGAGGTTCATTTTGAGGAGTTCGAAAAGGTGATGATGGAGCGATTGCCGGGTGGACTGTTCGAGCTGCGAAGCCATTTATGCAAGGTGTGTCGAGTGCTCGGCGCGAAGGGTACGCCCGACTATTGGTCATTTCGAGACATGCTCAAGATATTGTGGCAAGAGTGGAAGCATCCCTGGTGTTTAGTTCGCAACCAAAATTTTGCATTTGACAGCTTGGATGAGGAGTCCTATAGAATAAGAGAGGATGGATACGCAGTATTGCGTTTCAGCCGAGCGGGCTTCGAGGGGCCATGCTCATGACGAAAGGGAAAAAAAATGGACAAGACTCAGTCGCTGGTAAGAAGCAAACTCGCAAGCGGGATGACCATGTACGGGAAGTCGGGCAAGAAGCTGAAAAGGCCGCGAATGGCTTAACGATCCATTGCGCGTATGACGCGCTGGTCAAGGTTTCAGATCTTCGTACTCATCCCAAGAACCCCAATCAACACCCTCGTGAACAGATAGACCTTCTAGCAAAGGTAATGCAGTCGAATGGCATCAGACAGGCGATTTGCGTCAGTAAGCTATCCGGATTCATTACCCGTGGCCATGGCCGGTTGCTGGCGGCCCGAAAGTTGAAGCTCAAGGAATACCCTGTTGATTTTCAAGATTACAAGTCAGAAAAAGAAGAGATCGCCGATCTGGTTGCCGACAACAAGATTCAAGACTATTCATATCTGGACATCGAAAAGGTGAGCGATCTTCTGGGTGATTTTGATTCCAAAAGCTTTGACGTTGGCAACCTCGGTTTTATGGAATCTGAAAGGGACTTGCTGTTTCAGTTTGATGTGTCGCCACAAACGGGCCATGAAGACCAACACCCACCGAATAGCGGTAATGAACGGGCGAGCGACGAGAACACAGCCGGAAAGCGAAAACAGGCAAAATTCCTATGTCCCCGTTGTGGTTGGAGCGACACATAAGGGTCATAAAAACCCCACCACTTGAACCTTTTTTCACTTTTTTCATAAAAATAGTTGCAAATAGTATACGGGTAGATTTATACCTGGGTTATGGATGACACATACATCCAAGCCCGTATCGACTCATTCGAGTCAAAAATTACCCTCTATGAATCCGCCCTAGAGGCGCTGGCCGGCGGCGCCCACTCCTACACAATCAACACGGGTCAGACGGTTCAGACCGTCTCGAAAGCCAACCTGGAAGCCGTCCGGAAGACCCTGGACTGGCTATATGAACAGCTCGAATACTGGACAGGCCGATTGAGCACCAACCCGAGCGGGTCAATCGTCGTGAGGCCCTACACATGAACTGGTTTTCCAAATGGTTTTGGGGGCCAAAGGGCGAGGACGGCGTTTCAGCGACGACAACCGAGTATATCTCGCCGCCTTCATTCTACGGTGGCGCCAAGTACCCCGGTGGAGTCGGGGGGCTTGTTGATTCTATCATCGGCCTGGACTACTGGACCTTGAGGGAGCGTTCCTCGGCTTTGTTCAGCGTCAACAGCTACGCTCGCGGCATCATTAGGCGCCTGGTGACCAACGTCATCCATTCCGGGCTCGAAGTCGAGGTCATTCCCGAAGAGCAGGTTCTAGGCTTGCCAGAGGATTCCTTGACCGACTGGTCGGAAATCATCGAAAACCGGTTCTCTATTTGGGCGAGATCTCCTGTGATTTGCGATATTCGAGGCTCGCGTACCTTCGGCGAGATTCAAAAAGCCATTTACCGCGAGGCCCTTGTGGGCGGTGATTGCTTGGTCATTGTGAGACAGGACGCTCGAACGGCCCTACCCCAGCTCGAAGTTATTCCCGGTGAAAGGGTTCAATCTCCGCTGTTTTCCGTCGCGGACAAGAACATCGTCGATGGTGTCCACTTGGATTCCAATGGACGACACTTGGGATACTACATTTACAAGTCGGGTACAGGCATCACCGGCGAGTATGTCTATGTGCCGGCTTTCGGACAGAACACGGGGCGCCGGCAAGCGTGGCTCGTCTACGGAGCCGACAAGCGCGAAGACGGCGTCCGGGGCGAGCCGCTTCTCAGCATCGCCATACAGCCTCTCGCCGAAATAGACCGATACCGCGATTCAGCTCAGCGGAAGGCCCTCATAAATTCGATGTTGGTCGGGTTCATCAAGCGCGCGGACAAGGGACCGTCGAGCTTGCCCGTGCAGGGGGCCGCGGTTCGCAAAACCCAGGCGCTTGATTCTTCGGGTACAACGTCGAAACCGATTTCCATTTCGGAAATCATGCCCGGCGTGTTTATGGAGCGACTACAGCCCGGTGAAGAGCCGGCGCCATATTCCATCAACGGCACGGACGTCAACTTCAAGGAGTTCGAGTCGGCGATTCTGACGGGGCTCGCTTGGGCGCTTGAGATTCCGCCCGAAATCCTGCTCCTCGGTTTCGATTCCAACTACTCGGCTTCTCAGGCGGCCCTTAACGAATTCAAGATGTTCCTATCGAAGGAACGAATACGGCTCGGGTCAGAGTGCAATGATTTCATCTTCCGAGACTGGTTCTTGTCCGAGCTGCTTCTTGGGAAGATCCGAGCGCCCGGATTCATGGAAGCCATGAATGACCCTGGTCAATACGACAAAGTTCAGGCCTGGCTTTCAACCGATTGGAGCGGGGCAATCAAGCCGACGGTCGATATCGTCAAGCAGGTATCCGGGTACAAGATGCTTGCAACCGAGGGATGGACAACGAACGACAGGGCCGCTCGCGAGCTCACTGGAACCAAGTATACGAAGAATTGCCGACGGCTGAAAAAGGAAAACCAGCTCAAAATAGACGCCTTGCGCCCGATCCTTGAGGCAAAGAAGGAATTTGGCGAGGCCGTGGTCGACAAGGAATTACAGGCGTCAGCAATCCCGCTTGAAAGGCTGCTTGTAGACGACCTTGAAGGAGAAAATCATGTGGCTGATGCTACAGAGCGAAATTGACCGGATAGAGGCGATCCTATCTTCGCCGATCACGGCGTCCATGCTTGACGGCAAGGTCGCATCCGAAGCCGAGCCGATGGAAGTCTTGCCGGGCGGAATTGCGGTAATCAAGGTCAACGGGCCGCTCATGCCCGAGCGGAGCGCATGGCTCGATTTCTTCGGAGTTCAGCATACAGCCTACAAGGATATCGTATCTCAAACCAAAAGCGCGGTTGAGCGCGGGTCTCGTCGCATCAGATACGACGTCAACAGCCCCGGGGGCACGGTCGATGGTATGGCCGATGCTATGGACGCGATCCGAAACGCCGGTATTCCTACCCGAGCGGTTGCGAAAGACAAGATGGCGAGCGCGGCCTACATGCTGGCATCGCAGACAGACAACATTGTCGCATCGGGTGACATGACGCTTATCGGCTCAGTCGGTGTCGTTTCTGAAATCAGCGTTGATCCGATGGTACGCAAGATCACAAACACGGACAGCCCTAGAAAGCGGCCGGATTTGGATACTCCGGAAGGCGTGGCTGACGTGCGAGATCAACTGGACGACATTTTCGGAGTGCTCGCGGAGCGCATCGCTGCAGGACGAAAGACCACGGTGGAAGCGGTCAAAGAGAACTACGGGAAAGGAGCGGTGTTCACCGCTCGCAAGGCCCTAGAACATGGGATGATTGACTACATCAACAAGCCCAAAGTATCGAAACCAAAGCCAGCCGAGGAATCGGCCGAGGCCCTTGACTTCGGCGAAGGTGCCGAAGAAGGAGAAGTTGAGATGAATGAAGACACGATGAAGGCCGAGGCTTATCAGAGCGGCTTCGACGCGGGAATCAAGCAAGAGCGCGACCGCGTCGTCGCTCACCTGATGCTCGGCAAGGCGTCCGGCGACATGGACGGAGCAATCGCGGATGTCAGTTCCGGCGAGGGGCTGACGGCTATCGTGAACGCTCGCCATGTGGCGGCAGGCATCAAGAAACAGCAAATCGAAGCACGGGCGAACGAAGCGCCGCCGGCCGTTGGCCATGATGGCACTCCGGCGCCCGCGGCGACCCAGGAAGCCAAGGACCTGTCCGACCTTCAGGGGCGGTGCAAGAACTTCGATTTCAACATCGGAACGGAGGCGTAACAATGGCACTCAGCATTCAAAACTATCCGCAGGACATGCTCCTCGTGGGCGGGAATCCCGAATACGAGGACGAGGTCGTCACCATGGACCTGACCGCAACCCAGGGGACGGTCACGGATTCCACAACCTACCCCGTAGCGACTCAGGCAACACTCACCGAGAAGGTCACCGTGGACGGTGGAGCCGAGCAGACCGTCACGTTTACCACGGCCATCGACAAGGGGCGAGCCGTCAGCTCGAACGCCTGGCCCGTGGGGACCCAGGACACCTTGACCGAGAAGATCACCATCGACGGTGGAGCCGAGCAGACGATCACGTTCAGCGGGGCTCTCACTACGGCGGCCCACATTGCGGCGTTCATAGACGCGCATCTCACCGGTGGGTCGGCTGTCGTGGTCGGGACGAACGTTGTCATCTATTCCGATTCTACGGGTCCGACCTCGTCGGTCGCCATCGGAACCGGAACCACGGATGTCACCTGGTCGACTCCCGACAAGTGCAACACCGCCGATGACGTCGCCTCTCAGATGAACACACAGCTCACCGGGTGCAATGTCTACGTGTCCAGCGGACACGTCGTCATCGAGTCCGACACTTCCGGCCTGTCGTCCACCATCGACATCGGGACCGGAACATGCGCACTGGCATGGGGCACCCCTTCGGACGGAACCGGCAAAACCGGAACCATCGCCAAGGGAACCATCCTTGCGAGGAACACGTCCTCGAAGAAGTTCACCACCTACTCGGACAGCGGTTCGACGGGTGAGAACGAGCCCGGGGCAATCATGCCTTACGAGGAAACCTGGACATCGACAGGAGACAAAACCATCCGAGTGCTCAAGCGCGGTACCGTCGCAAAGGCGGACCTCGTGAAGCACGACGACGCAACGGCAATCGACGCGCTGGTCTATGACAAGCTCGTCAAAAACACGGGAGTACTCCCTGTCACGGCGGTTGATCTCTCCGCCTATGACAATGCGTAGGAGGTGAAGAGATGACAACCGAAAAAATCAAGAGGATGGTCGCGGCATACGACGAAGAGCTTTCCGTCCCGTACTTCCTGTCGAGTCTGTTCCGTAGCCCCGCCGAGAATTTCGTCGGGTCCGCGGAGCTCATCGAATGGGATGTCATGAGGCACGAGGAAGACGTCGCCGTCCCGCAAAAAGATCCGAGTACCGGCTATCGGTATAACCAGTTCAGCGGGTACACCAACAAGCAGGTCGACGCGCCGACCTACAAGGAAGCCTTCGCAATCGCGGCTTCCACGCTGAACGCGGGCAAATCGTTCGGGCGCGACGCCTACGACGATCCGTCGTTCCAGGAGAAAGCGGCCGCAAAGACGCTCATCGGCATGAGGAAGTTGGAGCAGAAGATCCGACGCGGAATGGAGCTCCAGGCGAGCCAGATTCTGACCACGGGCGTGCTGAACCTGACCGACACGGCCGGAAACACGGCGTTTGCCGTGGATTTCGCGCCCAAAGCGGCCACCCACTTCACGAATGCCGGAACCGCGTGGTCGACGGCGACTGACCCCGTGGTGGACGACATTCTGCCCTTGTGCGACGCGATCCGAAACGACGGCAAGCGCGACCCCATCCGCATGCACATGGGTGAAGGCTCTTGGGAAGCTGCTCTCGCCATCACCAAGTTCACGGATCGGCTCAAGGACCAGTTCCTCAACCTCGGTTCGAGCACACCGATGCCGAATCCGGGGACGAACGGCGGCAACCTGCGCGGGTGGCTCGAAGTCGGTTCGTATCGGCTCGAAATCTACACCTACGGCGGGCGGTACAAGCACCCCCAAACCGGGACCGTGACCAAGTACATACCGGACGATAAGGTGATCATCGAGTCCGGCGGCCGGCTTGACGCCTACTTCGGCGCCATTCCGAACTTCGGGCAGGACGGCCGAGCTCTTCGGTACATGCCGTCGAGCCGGTTTGCTTCTCCGGGTCGCGGGATGGACATGACCGTCAACGCCTGGCTGGACAACCCCGGCGAGGTGCTGAATGTGGGCGTCGGCGCCAGAGTGCTGCTCGTCCCGACGGCCATCGACACCTTTGGGTGTCTCGACACGGGCATATAGTCGTGGCGAAGCGCTGGAAAAAGAAGGACGAGGCGACGGTTGAAGCAGCGGTGATACCCGTGGCCGAGACCATCGCCGAAGTCAAGGAAGACGTGGTTTCTGAGGTCCCATCGGAAGCCATCGCCGAAGAGGAAGCATCCATTCCGCTCCCAGAACCGGTTGTCGAGGTCCCAGTCGTGCCGGTTTTTCGCGTGAAAATAGGGACATCCATCAGCGCGAAGGGGCGGATCTTCAAGCCAGGCCAAGAAATCACGCCGGCGGACATCCGAGAAGGATTGAAGGGGCTGGAAGACTTGGTGAGGCGAGGACTGTTAGACGTTGAATGAGCTTGCGAGCGACAGCGGCGGCGGACCTGGTCGGAATCCTACAGGATACCGACACGGGCGGCGATTCGGTGACAATTACGGCTCCGGATGGTTCGACCGCCGTTGTTCTCGGTTTCACGTCTGACATTCATCTCTCAGTAGACCCCGGAACAGGCGAACTTGTCAGCGGATGCAAGGCTTCGGTGTCGGTACTCATCAGCGATCTCGAAGACGCGGGATTCGGCGCGATACATAGCGTGGCGGATTCGTCCTCACGGCCTTGGCTGATTACGATGGCCGATTCAAAAGGCACTGAAACCGTTTACAAGGTGGTTGAGACGAACCCTGACCGGTCGGTCGGGCTGATGTTGATCTTCCTCGGGGAGTATGAGCAATGACGCAATCTATCCCCTTGATCAACAAGAACGACGGGTTCGAGACGGTTCGAGATGCCATAGCTTCCATTCTGGCGACCGAGACGGCGGCTCAACAGGTGCTGGCAGCGGCCGCAGGGCAAGATCCGGATGATTACAAGTTCCGAGTCTTCGCCGAGCGCGCGGCCCCGTGGGAAATCTTCGGATCCGATGACGTAACGCCGATTGTGAATGTCTGGTTTGACGGGTCCAACTATGACCCATCGACTTCAAACGTATCGACGCGCCAGAAGGGGACAAGCCGTTTCAACATTGACGTCTACAGCCGAGCGGTTTCAACGGAAACCGAAGGCGGGCACTCGCCCGGTGACGAAGCGGCCGCGAAGGCGGCCCACAATGCGGCGAAGCTCGTTCGCAACATCCTGATGCACGACAAGTATAAATACCTTGGGCTCCAGGGGACCGTGTGGCGCCGTTGGTTGACGTCACTGACGACCTTTCAGCCTGGAGCTGGGACGCTTCCCGTGGAGAACGTCGTCGCCGTGCGGTTGGCTTTGGAAGTGGACCATAACGAGACCATCGATCTTGAAGATCACGAAATTTTGGAGATCGTGAATGTGAAAATGTATCACGACTCGGTTGACGGGCAATTGATCGCTGAATTGCAGTTCGGCGAAGAGGACGAAGGAGAATGAAATGAGTATTTCAACGGCATTTGCGCCTACCCGAGTCGCGAGGGGAGTAGCGCTCAAAACATATCCGGAAGGAATCGGCGCGGCCGGAACTAGGTATCGCCCCGTTCGCGTGGCTTTGATAGGCCAGGGGAGCTCCGGATCAACCTACACGGTCGACAAGCGGCAGGTGTACACGGCGAACGAGGTGGGCTCGGTCTACGGGTACACTTCGCCTTTGTACCTCGCGGCCTTGTCGCTGCTTCCAGTGAACGGTGACGGCGTCGGAGACATACCGGTTACGGTCTACCCGATAGCGAATCCAGGTGGCGGAGCGGCCGCGGCTGGGTCCATCACCCCGTCTGGGACCGTGACCAAGCGCGCGACGTACTACGTCAAGATCGCGAACGTGGTTTCCGACCCCTTCGTCGTCGAAAGCGGCGATGCCGTGGCTACCATCTGCGACAAGATGGTAGCGGCCATCAATGCCGTGAACGGGATGCCAGGCACAGCGGCGGACGGGGCAACGGAAGTTAATTTCACAGCCGGATGGCTCGGGGACAGTGGTGACGACATCTACATCGAGGTCGTTTCGCCCGATGACGCTGAGGTTACCTTCGTCATCGTTCAGCCGACCGGCGGCTCGGGGACGGTGACGGTAACGGCGGCGCTCGCGCTCATCGGCGAAGCCTGGGAGACTCACATCGTGAGCTGTCTTCCCTACACGGACGACACAGCCCTGGACAAGTACGATGAGGTCAACGAAGGCCGATGGCTCCCCGAGGTGTACAAGTTTTTCAAGGTCTACTCCGGATGCGCCGAGGCCACCCTCGCCACGGTGACGGCGATCACGGACGCGCGCAAAGAAGACCGAACCAACATCATCGTGACCAATCCGGGCTCGCACGATCTGCCGCTTGTCATCGCGGCTGACCACGTCCGACGGATCGCCAAGCTGGCGAACGAGAACCCGGCCCACGACTACGGGTCGCTGTCTCTGTCTCGCTTGACCGCCGGCCTGGACTCTGTCCAGTGGTCGAGCTCTCAGCGGCAGTCGGCGGTCCTTGCCGGATGCTCTACGACCCGCGTTCGGGACGGCGTGGTCAAGGTGTCGGACATCGTGACCTGTTACCACCCAACGGGCGAGGAGCCGCCGGCCTATCGGTATGACTGCGACCTGGAAAAGCTCGCGACGGTCATCTACAACACGGCGCTGCTCTTCGATAACACGAACTGGGACGGCGCTCCCTTGGTGCCCGATGACCAGGCGGTCAAAAACACGACGGCCAAGAAGCCGAAAATGGCTCTTGCGGCCATCTTCAAGATGTTCGACGCGCTCGCGGACGATGCCATCATATCGGACCCTGACTTCGCCAAGGAGTCGAGCCAGGCCGCGATATCGAGCGTCAACCCGAAGAGGTTGGACGTCAAACTGGTCTTCAAACTGTCCGGCAACGCGAATGTGATCTCCATAGACCTCGCGTTCGGCTTTTACTACGGGGAATAGGAGGCGACCATGAGCGCAATTGGAGGACCGGCGGAAACCATCAGCATTGCGGGGCGTGAGTTCCGATGCACTGCCGACAACACGGTCAACATGAAGCTCGGCGGATACGAGAACACGCACGAGGCGAACGGTGACGGGTCGACGCGGATACTCAAGACGCGGACGCTTGCGAAGCTGTCCGGAGTGGCCGTGGAAGTCGACAACCAAAACCAGGATTTCGAGTTCCTGACCGACGTCGCCAACGGGGCCGAGGATGTGGACGTGGTGATCACGTACACTGACGGGACGAGCTACGCGGGCGTTCTCGGCATCGACGGCGAGCTGGCAAACGACGTGTCGAAGGCCACGGCGACTTTCGACATGGCGGGCGGCGGGAAGTTGAAGCAGCTCTGAAAGGCTAATTATGGGCCGCTCTAAGGAGTGCCTTTCCTCCTCCGCCGTGGGGCGGCCCGCTTTTTGAAAGGCATGATCATGGACGAGAAAATCTCAAGAGAAATGGCGGAGGCGGAGTTCGAGCGGTTCGCCGCTTGTGCTCGGTTGGATTTGTCGGAATTTCGCCCCGAGAAGGACAAGGCGGAGGTCGACGCCAATCGGGAGAGCTTCATCGAGGACGTTATGGCGGGGCGCCTGGTTGTCGATGCGGAGGGGTGGCCCACCGTGTTGACAGAATCGGAAGACCTGCCACAAGTGCGATTCCCTCGGCGCCCAAGTGGTGTTGACCGAATTGCTATGGACAAGTGCAAACAAGACGCGCTCAATTACCGGACCTATGTCTGGGTCGGGAGCGTAACGAAGGTTGCGGCGGCGAAGCTGTCCGCCCTGGACGATCACGACTGGAAAAGGATTTGGCGAGTGTTCGACCTTTTTCTGGCTGCGTAACATCACGCATCCGCTGCTCGTCCGAAGGGGAGCTAGCGTTTCCCTTGGATACGACAGGGAAGGAAACGCTTTACACACCCGCGGGCGGGTCATGGAGGAGATGATCTTGACGGTCTGCGCTCGATATCCGGGGATTCCTGACTACAGGACGATGAGCTTTGAGGAGCTTGAGTTCTTCTATGAAGGGCTTCGTTCGGCGCTTTTGAGAGATTCCAATGGCTAAAGACTTCCCGGTCAAGACGACTTTTACCGCCGTCGATAAGATGTCTCAGGTACTTGGCCGGATGCAGAACCGCGTCCAGGCGTTTTCGGCAAAGGCGGCCATGTCGATGAGGCATCTCGACCGGACTTTAAGCCGAGCTCGGGAAGGATTGACCAGGGGACTCAAGACCGGGTTTTACATAGCGAGTGCTGGGGCCGTGGCGCTGGGGGGCGCCGTCGGTTGGGTGATGAAACAGTTCTCGAAGGTGGAGGACGCCCAAGCGAATTTCACCCCGCTCATGGGTTCGGTGGAGAGAGCTAAGGAGCTTGTCGCGGCGTTGAACGATACCGCGGCAACCACGCCTTTCGAGTTCGAAAATTTGGCCGGTGTGGCTCAAACATTGCTCCCGGTCATGGGTGGCGACATCCAAAAGGTGATCGGTACTCTCCGCATGATGGGTGACACCGCGGGCGGAAATGCCGAAAAAATGCACGGTATTGCCTTCGGGTTCACAAAGGCCATGCTCAAGGGCAAGGTCGACATGGAGTCGTTGAACATCATCGGCGAGAAAGGCGTCCCTATCATCAAAGAGCTTGGCGACATGTACGGTGTCACCACGGCCCAAGTGCTGGACATGGTTCGAAAGGGCAAAATCGGCACGGGAGACTTGACCAAGGCGTTCGAGCGCATGACCGGCAAGGGCGGCATCTTCTACAAGGGCATGGACATCGCCTCGAAGACCCTGACGGGGCTCTTGTCGACGTTGAGAGATGTCGTATCACTGACAGCGGCGGACATCGGAGCCGAGCTTGCGCCGACGGTCAAGGATCTTGTCGATTGGGCCATCAAGGCGGGCGAAAAGATGAAGGTTTGGGTCGTCGCCAACAAGGAGCTTATCCGGACGAAGATTAACGAGTTTGTCAAGGAAATTCCGAAATGGCTTGAAAGAATCGCCTACTGGGCGCCGAAGATCGGCATATTGATCGCGACTTTCTACGGGATTTCGGCGGCGGTGAAGGTGGCATCGGTCGCGACAAGTGCTTTCAACATGGCGGTGACTGCAGCCGGGTATGTCGGAAAACTGAAGCCTCTTGCTTCGTTCTTGGGGACACAGTTACCGGCTCAAATCGGAGTATCCACGGCGGCCGCGGGCGGTCTTTCGTCCATGCTTGCCAAGGTTGGGCTTGTAGGCGGAGCGGCCGTTGCCGGGTGGATGATCGGCACTGTGATATACAATCAGGTTATCAAGCCGCTCCAGGACGCCCAAATAGAGGCTAAGCGCCTTCGGCAAGACCTCGACGATACGATGAAGAGGGATATTTCCAAGAGGTCCGCTGGCCAGCTCTCAAAGGATGTTGCGGGAGCAAAGAAACTCATCGCTATTGAAAAAAAGGCTGTTTCCGACATAAACCGAGAGGCGATGTCTCGCGGCGGAATGGGGGTTGGATCTCTTTTCGGCGGTTTTAGCGGCGGTGGATACATCGGAGACCTCGAAGAAAAGAAGCGGAAACTTGAAAGTGCATGGGCGGTCAAGAACGCCCAAGCCAACATCTCAAGGTACAAAGATGAGTCTTCTTATTCAGACGTGGCTCCATGGGAGGACGCCCCGGTGATGTCTTCCTCGAAGGAAACGAGAGAGGTTGTCGAGGTCACTCTGAAGGATGAGACCGGCCGAGCTAGGGTCACCCGTGGCAAGTCGGGCAGGGCTTTTAAGCTGGCCCACACGGGGGCGGTGCGTTAATGGGCCGTTTTTTCGATTTCAGCCGGCTTTTTCAGACTTCATTCGACGGAACGCCCGTTTTGACCCCTCAAAAGGCTGTCTACAAGTCGCCGAAGGGGCAAAAAATCACGTTCGATTTCGAGGACGTGGAAAGCTCTATCAGCAAGAAATCGGCGGTGTTCGAGTCGGCGTCCGGGTCTGGAACCTACGTCCAGAGCAACGGACACACGAGCGGCCGGTTTCCGATGGTTGCCATATTCCACGGGCCAGGATACGAGAAAAGAGCTTCCGCGTTCCTGGGGGCGCTTCTGGAGGACGGTGTCGGCGTCCTTACTCATCCGGTCTATGGGGCCGTGAATGTCGTCCCTGTCGGCGAGATTGCGCGCACGGATGCTTTCAAGAGTGCTGCGAATCAAACCATGTTTGCCGTTTCGTTTTACGAAACCACGGGGCTCCAGGTCGGCGGGGCAAAGTCGCTGAATCAATCGTTTGATGCTCTTCTCGACGCATCGGCGGCCGATTTCAGCGACAAGGCGTCCCTCGACGACCCCGTCAGTGCTGAAACCTTCAAACAACGCCTTGAAAATACGGTCAAGACGATCCAGTCGACCATGCGGAAGGCGTCTCAGGGGGTGTCCGCCGTGACCGACGGCATGGACGACATTGGGGACAGCATCAATCGAGGTATCGACTTGTTGGTCGGCTCGCCGCTCGGGATGGCTCGCCAAGTACAAATGCTGATCGGCGCTCCCCGAAGGATGAACGATTCAGCCCAAGCCAAGCTCGATGGATATCGGAACATGGCGCGGGACATCTTCAACCGGACGCTCTCGGAGCCCTCGGAATACAGCGAGGACACAATCAACCAGTTCCACCTTGACAGGCTGATTTCTCAAACGGTCGTCGCGAATCACACCATGTTGTCGGTTGAAGCCGTGGGGCAGTACCTCACGAGGGACGACTACTTGACGGCGGCGGACGTGGCGGCGACTTTGCTTGAAGAATACCAGGCATGGCACGACCTTCAATATGCCGAGTTTGCCGAGTCCGAGGTATGGGCGGCGACCACGGACACGGGAGACGGGCTCGCGGACCTTCGGGCCCTTGTGGCTGGGATTTGCGGACAGCTCGTCGGGTTGTCCTTCCAGGGCAAGACGCGGATGGTCGCGGAGCTTGAAGGGTCTCGAACGCCACTTGACTTGTGTTTCGAGCTGTACGGGACGACGGCGCCGGACACATTTGACCATTTTTGCTCGGTCAATGGGCTCCACGGTGACGAGTTCTTTTTGATTGGAAAGGGGCGAGAAGTTGTCTGGTACGTTTAAGGCCAAAGGCGGGGAAAGCTGGTATCTCGTCGCGATACAGACAAGCGGCGTTGATACCGACGCGGATGTCATCCGCCGCGCAAATCCTGGCCTTAACGAACCGCTTCCACCCGGAGCCATCGTCCAGATACCGGTTGACTCTCCATCCGGCGAGGTGGAGACCATTCCCGGCCTGTCGATTCGTGTGGACAACCAGGAGATCGGCACATATGACGATTTCGAGCTTGCCCTTGCGATTGACGCCATATCAAAGGGCGGGTTTACCGTTCCCAACGAGCCTGAAACCAGAAAGATATTCGTTCCGCTGGCATCGCCGAAGGTTGAGATCCGGTATGATGGCGAGCTCCTTCTCTCGGGGCGATGTGAGAGCCCTCAGCCTGATAATTCGTCGGAATCGAAGACCTTGAATATCGAATTCTACGCCGGCGCTGGCATCTTGGAGCGCGTCCACCCGCCTATGTCGGCGTTTCCGTTGGAGTGGAAGGACACGGCTCTGAACCAGATAGCGGACGATCTTTGTCGATATCACAGCGTGGCTTGTGATTTCCAGGCGAGCGCCGGCGCTAGGTTCAAGCGAGTGGACATTCAGCCCGAGAACGTCGTCCTCGACTTCCTGGCCGGACTTGCAGCCCAAAGGGGACCGGTTATCACGTCTTCGGCCGATGGGCAGCTTGTCTTCTGGACTGGGACGGCTCCGGGGTCTCCGGTGTCCCGATTGGTCAAGGGCGCGGCTCCGTGCGGTGAAGTGTCGGTCCAGTTCGACGAATCCAAGTTTTACAGCTCGGTCACCGGGAAGATTCCTGCTCACTCGAAGAAGGGCAAGGGGTCGAGCTTCACCGTGAACAACCCAAACGCCGGCGAGCTGGTCCGCCCGTTCATTTTCGAGGCGCAAGATATCGACGTCGGCGAGCTCGAAACCGCGGTGAATACCATGGCGGGGCGTATCTTCGCGGTGGTGGTGTCGGTGTCGGTGGAGATCCAGTCATGGACGGCGGACGACGGATCCATCTACTGGCCAAACCAGACGGTCACTTTGACATCTCCCGAGGACTACATTCCCGAGGAATTCGAGTTTTTGGTTTCCGAGGTGACGTTGAAGAGGTCTTCCTCGGCTCGGTCGGCAGTTCTAAAGCTCGTTCTGCCCGGTGTCTATTCCGGCGAGATTCCGGAGGTCATGCCATGGCAATGATCGGCCAAATCAAAGAAGTCAAGATCGTCGATGGGCGCATCGAGGCCGTTGTCGAGACCGGCACGGGGCAGGAAGTGACGGCGAACGTCATGGCCGGCGCCGGCTCCGAATACCATCCGCTCGCCGGTGATACTGTGTTGTTCCATTGGGTGGGCCAGGAGGTAGTTGTCGCGGCCGTCATCGGAGCGGATGCCTCGGCGAACGCCGGAGAGGCCCTTATTTTCGGCCGCAATGCTTCGGGGGTGGTTGTATCAAGCGTCCACTGCAAAGCCGACGGGACGGTCGTCACGGGTTTCGGAGCGGACTTTGTGGCGATGGCTGCTAAGGTCGACTTGCTTTGGGCGACTCTTTGGGGGACATTCAACACATGGGCTCCAGTGGCTCAAGACGGCGGCGCCGCGCTCAAGACTGCTTTTCTGGCTGCGTTTCCGCCGCCCGGGCCGAGCTCGGTGGCGAGTACCAACTTGAAGGCTGATTAAGATGGGTGATTACGGACAAAACGCGATTCAAGCCGGAGACATCCTCATGTACCAGGGTGACCAGGACTCCGGGGACATCCTCGTCGAGGACGGCTTCGTCGTGATGACCCGTTCTTTCGAGACCATGGCGTATCTCTGTCTCTTCGGCGGCAACGAAGACGACGACGGTTCGGACGCGACCAAGAACTTCCAATGGTGGGGTAACGAGGGCGAGCTTGAAGAGCGACAGTATCGAGGTCAGTTCCAAGCGCTTTTAAAGGGGGCTCCCGTGACGAGCCAAACACGAATAGACCTTGGAAACGCGGCGCTCGCAGACCTTGAGGACGTTTTCGTCGGTGGCGGGTATGCTTCGGCCGTAGACTTGGACATCGAAATGCCATCGAACAAGCGCGTAGAATTGGCGATTTCAATCAAGCTGACCGACGGGCGGGAACTGCCGCTTCGGGTCTCAGGAGAATTGGCATGACACCCCGCAAAACCGCGTCTGAAATATCGGATCTCATTGTTGCCCAACTTGAAACCGACCTAAGCACCACGATCCCTCTTCTTCCGAAATCCTTCATCCGCGTTTTGGCGAAGGTTTTGGGTGGTGTTTACGTTCTTCTGTACCACTACGCCGGGTGGATTCTTCTCCAGCTGTTCGTCAAGACGGCATCGAATGAGGAAGTTGTCATCGGCGGCGTGGCGATTACCCCCCTGAAACAGTGGGGCTCTTTGGTCGGCGTCTTTCAAGACGAGGGGCAGCGCGCCGAGCTCGAAATCGAGGTTTCGGTGTTGACCACGGGCGGAACGCTGACCAGCGGAACGCGGTTCATCAACCCAAACACCGAAATCATTTATATCTCGCTTGGAGATGTGGCCAAGGACGCGGCGACAATCACGGTCCCAGTCCGAGCGACGGACGCGGGCGAGGCCGGGAACCTAGACATAGACGCGGAGCTCTACTTCGTGTCGCCGCCGGCGGATTGTGAGAAAACTGCGGTTGTGACGGCGCGGACACTGGACGGAGTGGACGCCGAGGAAACCGAAGTCTTTCGGCAAAACATCATCGATAGGTTCGCAGCGCGGCCCCAGGGGGGCGCATATGCCGATTATAGGGACTGGGCGGTTGAGGTCACGGGGGTACTCAACGCCTACCCGTACAGCGGCGGAGCGCTTCAATACAGTACGGGGGCGAGCTTTTACAATGACACCGGGCTACATACAACCGACGGCGGCGTAACCTATCCAAGCGGCGCCGGACAGGTTGACATTTTCATCGAAGCCGAAACGGGCGTTGACGGGATACCGTCTTCGGCGCTGCTTGAGGAGGTATGGGAGTACATCGAAGCCGACGACACAGGCCTTGCAAACCGACGGAATATCAACGCCTATGTGAACGTGGCGGCCATAACCCGGCGGACGTTCGATGTTACAATCACGGGTCTTGCCGTTGTGGATGCGGTCGCGACTCAGGCGGCGATTGAAGCAGGCCTTGAGGACTACTTCCTCGAACGCGAGCCTTACATTCTAGGGCTGAATATTCCTCCAAGGCGCGATATGGTTTCCCTGATGGACGTCGGCGGGACAGTAGGCAAGCTGGCGGCCGCGAATGGCGGCTATGTGACCGCGGTGTCGGTATCGGAAGATGGGCTTGAGGATGATTTCTTTCCGCTCCAAGAGGGCGAGAAAGCGAAGCTCGGGACGGTGACATGGGTGTAGATTTTCTCAGCGTCTTTGACCGGCTCTTGCCTCGGTCTAAGTTCTGGTCGCTTGTTTTCGACCGGACGTTGAGGAAGTTCTTCTCGGGGCTTTCGACTTTGCCGGAGACCATCAAGGCGCATGTGGACAGTGTGTTCCTCGAAGCCTTCCCTGCCCATACCACGGTTTTTACCGACTGGTCTGTTCAGTTCGGGTCACCCGAGACCCTGGACGAGGACGGACTGGACGCCGAATGGGCGGCGTTCGGAGCCCAAACACCGGAGTACTTTCAATCCATCATCCAGGCCGCGGGGTTTGAAAACCTTTACGTCCATGAATGGCCGGTTCCGGCGAGTGACCCTGTCGAGTGCCGGAATCCCATTCCCTATGTTCCGACCTCGCGAGTGCTGGTAAACGATGTTGTTTCGGTGGAGAAAAACTGGAAATGGCAGTGGGGACAAAAGCCGACGATGGCTCAATTCCGCTCGGACGCCTCAATTAGATTTGGCGATTATGAAGGGTGGGAGCTTCGCCCGAAGGTTTATCCGTGTCCAGATATTCCCGATGAATATCCACATTACTTTTACCTTTGCGGTGCAATTTGGCCGCAATACACGGCGGTTCTGAAAAGCGAGCTTCGGAAGCTGTATCGGCTCATTTACAAAATGAAACCGATGCACCTTCGATGCGTCCTGCGGGTGTACGTGGTCGATGACGGCGAGGGCGAGGGCGATTTTGACATTCAAGATACGTGGTGGCACGATGACCAGTATCAAGACACGTTGGACGGGGACGACATCATCGAGGAGATTTACTGATGCCTATTTCTGAAAAACGAATCTTCCGAATCAACGATTATGTCGAGGCCATCGACAACGCCCAATTGTGTTTCGAGCCGACGAACGATCCGGATCTCGGTTTCCGTATATGGTGCGGGAAAGATGTAGACGGAAACATCACAAGGTGGCTGGCGAAAGACGAGGATGCCCGCGTAGCGACGATGTATTTGAACGACGGTCTTTCAGATGCCGATTGCACTTGGACGCTCGGACATATCCCCTTGTCGGCTTCTACAACCGAATGGGACGACATCGAAACGTTGATTGGCTCCGAGGGCTCGTTGTTCGCAGCGATTCTCGCGGCCGCTGGATCTGGTGGTGGAACGCTTGACGGAGCCTATGACTTTGGCGGGGCCGGGGCGGGGCGCTCGATCATTGCCGATGCCGGGGCGGTTGAGATTGCCGTGCCTGCGACGGCGGACAACGGGGCGCTGTATCTGACGTCCATATGGACGGGGCCGCCACCTTCGACCTATGCAAATCCGGTTCTCACGATAGACAAGCAGATCTTTTCCGCGGCGTCTCCGTGGGCCGATTCGTATTCGATTTTCCTCACGGGCGCGGCGAACCAGTTGATATGGTCGGACAAGTCTTTGTATGTCGGCGCGAGCGACTCGACACGGTCAACAGGGGCTGGATGGCTGGCTCTTGACGACACGTTCGCCGGGCTCTTATGCACCGATTCCACGGGTTGCGTGTCTGCGGACTTGCAGCTATCCGTATCGGGTACGTCGTATGCTCGCCTGAGCGGCGACGGCGTCGGATTCGCAGACGGCAACATAGCTGCCAGCACCTGGACTGGAGACCTCGTAATCTCGGATTCTTCCGACGAATGGGACAACGCCGAAATCTTGGGCGGCGGCGAAGCGTCCTTGCTCGGGCTCATTCTCGCGGCGAAGGACTATGCCGGTCCGGCGGCTCTGGCCGATCATGCGGTCGGGTACGGTTCGTCGGGTGGATTGCTTACCGGGGATGCAACCAACTTTTATTGGGATTACACGAATAAGCGCCTTGGTATCGGGACGAATTCACCGCAAACGGCGCTTGATGTTCGTGGAACGATATATCTTCCGGGCGAAGAGATCACGGTCGCATCTAAAAGCAAAACGCGCGTTTATCTCAAAGACAGCGTCGGAAATTATCTAATCTATCAGCCGGAATATTGGACCGGAACAGCCTGGGCGACGGCGAACAATTACGGATTCGGGGTTTACGCGCTTCAAAACAACGTAGGGTCGTACGATGTCGGATTCGGATCTGCCGCGCTCTACAACAACGTAGGGTCGTACGATGTCGGATTCGGATCTGCCGCGCTCAGATACGGCCAGGGCAATTACAACCTCGCCATA
>Ga0265297_10004579_pt1 | contig 22299 bp, 19 predicted proteins | sample Munlanlwell13791_FD_192502 | JGI IMG/M metagenome (GOLD analysis project Ga0265297, IMG submission 192502) | Leachate microbial communities from a municipal landfill in Southern Ontario, Canada - Leachate well 137-91 | ecosystem: Engineered > Solid waste > Landfill > Unclassified | place... | reverse complement strand
GTAAATGCATTCGTTTCCCTTGAAAACATTTACTTCCTGATCGGTAATGGTGTCGTTGGCTTTGGAATTGATAATATATAATAAGGATGTGATTTGTGGAAACTGATCGGCTATATGTTGCAAAAGCTTATCCTGTGCATCCTTGTCTTCGTTGAAAAAAATCATAATAACCATCAACTCACCCGTGGAGGTAGTACGGATCATCAGGGTGCGTAAAAAGCCTTCCTGACTGCGTAAATCGAAGAACGTAAGTTCATGTTCCAACGCATACCGACGAACTTCATTCCGTATTTCGTTCGAATCTTCGGTTTGCAACCAGCATTTTTCAATGTCCAGTACTTTGTCGAACTGACCGGGAATATGAAAACCCACGGCGTTCATGGTTTCAAAAACCTTTCCTTCGGCTATTTCTTCGTTGGTACGCCATCGTTTGTTCGAGAAGGTGAACTCCAGTTTATTGCGGTAAAATTCCGTTTTTTCGGAACCAATGATTGGAGATATTTCGGGCAATTCTATTTTCCCAATGCGGGTCAGATTGTCCACCACCTGTTTTTGTTTGTAACGGATTTGTTCCGGGTATGGCAAAATCTGCCACTTGCAACCACCACAGATGCCGAAATGCTGACAAACTGCTTCGCATCGTTGTTCGGAATAACTGTGGAATTTGATGGCCCGCGCTTCCATAAAGTTGCTTTTCTTGCGGGTCACCTGCAAGTCGACCACGTCGCCCGGTACCACGAAAGGAACAAATACAATTAAATCATTAATACGGGTAATGGCTTTACCTTCGGCGGCAATGTCGGTTATGGTTACATTTTCGAAAATCGGATGCGGTTTTTTATTTTTAGCCATTTTGTCTGTTATCGGTTTTTGGTTGGAGATACAAAAGTACGATTTTTATTTTAGATTTACGAAGACGGGGCTGTGAGTGGATTCTGTGTAATAAAATACAGCGGATAGGCTCGTTTTGGGCCGGATGAGTTGGGGAAGAATGAAGGGAAAAACAAAAGGCGAGTTGCCCCGCATTCAATGTTTTCACAACGGAATAATCCTTATTGTGATTTGCTTCAAAAATTGTAACGGCAAATATGTAAAAATAGAAACAGAAAACAATGCTTGTTTAATAAAAATAATCAAGCCTTAAGCGTGACACCTTTAGTATGATACTAAAAGCGTGATATATTTCTAAAAATAACGTATCTTTGTGGCATCAATATTCAACAAGAGCATCATGAGAAAGATAGTTAATCCTTTTAATACAGCAGGTTATATCTCTGAAAAATACTTTTGCGACAGAATAACCGAACTAAACCGATTACTTCAAAATGCCAGAAACGGGGTAAATACAACCCTTATTTCGGGCAGAAAATATGGAAAATCGGCGCTAATTTATCGTTTTTTCGAGGAATTAAACAAAGAAAAGGAGTGGATTTGTATCTATTTTGACATTTATTCCACACAAAACCTGAAGGAATTTACAGAACAACTTGCGGCTAAAGTCATGCAAAAATTTCCTCAAAAGGAAAGCATGGGAAAGCGATTTTGGAATTATTTGAAAACATTGCGACCCGTTATGACTTACGATGCTCTATCCGGACAACCCGAAGTCCATTTCGAATTTTCGCAACCCAAAGACTATGAAAAAACACTTACGAGCATACTACAATTTTTAGATGAACAAAAAACACCCGTTTTGCTTGCCATCGACGAATTTCAACAGGTTGCGTTGTATCCGGAGAAAAACACCGAAGCTGTTTTACGCACGATTATCCAAACCCTTCACAACGTTCAATTTATTTTTAGCGGAAGTAACCAGCATTTAATGCTGGAAATTTTCAGTAGTGCCAAACGTCCGTTCTTTTCAAGCACACAAAGCATGAGTTTATCCGAAATCCCTCCTGATGTTTATACGGATTTTATTTTCAGACATTTTACTGAGAATAAAAAAGAAATAACTAATGAAACGGTAGAATTTATCTTAGACTGGACTTTCAATCACACCTATTATACACAATTTTTATGTAATAATTTGTTTGCAAGCGGCAGCCGTAAGCCGGACATCCCGCTGACAAAATCCGTTTGTGCTGAAATTTTAGAAGCCGAACAAGCTAATTTTTTACAATATAGAAATCTACTTACATCGTTTCAGTGGAGGCTTTTAATTGCCATCGCCAAAGAAGAAAAACTGTTCCAACCACAATCGAAGCAATTTATACAAAAATACAAATTAGGAGCTGCATCAACCGTAAAAAAGGCAATAGATTCGTTAATCGATAAAGAAATGGTGTTTGTACATATCGAAAAGGACGAAAGCTATTATCGAATATATGACGTTTTTTTAATGCGGTGGTTACAACGAACCTATTGAAATTATAGCATTTAGTTACTAGTTGTTTATAAATCAAAGATACAGCCCGATTGCTATCGTGATTGAAAGCAAATCACAACCTTGTGTCGGAATGGAAAATCCAACATTCCGGGGTTGTTTACCAAGTCAAAACACAATTCTAAGTGCCACTCCACCCGGGTAGGCACTAACAAAATATTCCGGTTGAACTTTATTGGCCAGGGGACTCAGATCGGAATTGTATTTTCGGCAATAATCCTTATAATCTTTCATGGCACGTGTAGGTTGTGTCCAAATCTGCGCTTCGGTAACAACCGAGTTAAGAACAAAATTACCAACACCATCCCAAACAGACCGTTTAAAGACAAGCCAGGTAATCAGTCCGCTTCCTAAGTTGACGGTGGTATTCAACGCATGAATCTGCCATGACCGGCCGGCTTTTTCTGCATTTGAAGCCTTTTCGAATAATTTTTCGGCAACAGCAAGTTGATTGAGTTGATCGGATCTGGAAGAGTCCGGCATTTGTTTTAGCATCTTTAAATCATTATCAACTGACAGAGGAGTAATCAGTTGGAAGACAGCTCCCAGAAATGTTGTCCCGGCACCCAGGGCCATATCCTGTTTGGTCACTTTATCGTTACTTACAAAAAACAGGGCACCTTGTCCTACTGTAGCTGCACTGTAAGCTCCCAGCCAACCATACCACCAGGTATTCATGCCGTTTTTGGAACGATTCAATTTATTCTGTATTTCAATAATCCGCTGATGAATCACTGAATCGGGAATACTGTTTTGGGCTAATATACTTACTGATTGAAAAACAAGCAGGATTAAAAATATACATCGGCTTAAATTTAATTTCCCCATAATTCCGCGTTATTAAAACTAAAGCTGTTTCTATTCTTTTTTCTCAGTCATAAAAGGCGATTCAATAAGTCGCGTGGACAAAACTAATACAAAGATAGCCAGCCCGATAAGAACAATCAATGGTTTTGTCATCGAATGGGTTACCGGATCTTTAAAACTATCCATGGCGAAAATAAAAGCAATGCCTGAAATTTGCCCTGCCAGAATCAATAGCCCGTTGGAAGTTCCTTCGGAAGTGGGATACGTAATTTCCGCACCATACTGGAAACCAATCGGTCCGGCACTCAACAGGAAGAAACCTAACACCATGCCGGAAGCCAGCAATAAATTATAATCGGTTGCAAAAGTGACACCTACAAGACCAATAATGCATCCTATCAGCGCGATAATGATAAATAGTTTTCTTTTTCGAAGACGATCGGAAAGCATGGGCATAATCAACGCACCTAAAATGCCGCCCACAATCATTAATCCACCGCTTATTCCGGCTTGTTCGGCGGAAAAACCGCGTGGTCTGACAATGTCTTCAATCCAGGTTGTCACGCAGTTGAAAATTCCCAGCCCGACAAAAAAGATAAGTAACAGCCAGTAGAAATTTTTGTTGTGCAAGGTGTCACGGAGTCCGTCAAAAACAAGTGAACGTTCTTCCTGGTCGGGATGACAAGGTGCCGACATGGGGCGTTCGCGCGAAAATAAAATAAATATTAATGCAGCAATGATGGAGATAACTCCGTAAATATAGAGCATCTCTGTGATTCCGTATATTTTTGTAAGATGTGGCGTCAACAACATGCCGACTAAAACGCCGATATACATGGCCAATGTTCCGAGTCCGGCGGCAGTAGCTCTTTCTTCAATGCGGAACCAACGCGATGCCAGTTTAGTGATGGCGTTGAGCAGAAAAGGCTGACCGACGGCAATACCTATCTGGGCAATAAGTACCCACTCATAACTTGTTACCATGCCGCGCATCATCCCGAAAACTCCGGTGAGAACAGCGCCAATGCCGACTCCAATTCGTATACCATAGGTGTCTATCACCCAGGAGGCGGGAATGGAAACAAAAATAAAAACGATCATGAAACACATCGAAAGGATGCCGATTTGTATATCAGACACACCATAAAAATGCGCAGAATCAGTGGTAATAGGTGCAAATGTTATCCAAAGTAATTGGTTGACAATCACAATAAACATATATACACTTAGCATGATCCAACGATATTTGTAGACTTTATAAACTGTAGCTTCCATGGATTGATTTTTAATTAATAATATAGATTGAAGGAATATAATTAGCAAGATTTTTTGTAAGAAATTGCCATTTTGGCCGGACAAAAATACGATTTTTATTTAAATAAAACAGAAAAACGCAAAAGCTGATTGCATTTTGCGTTCTACGAAATAAAAAACGAACTGAATTTGAGTATTCATGGTTTGGATCTCCATATTTTATCTGCAGCATTCAGATATTCAGGCAAAGCTGCAGAACCATACCATTGAAACATTTCCGGTTCAAAAATTTTTTCTTTGATTGTCGGGTCGGCTTCCAATAATTTTGAGGCTTCCTCAAAACTTGTTACATCGAGTATAAAAATGCCACGGTACGATTGCTCATTCTTTTCAAAAGGCCCGGCAACAATCATTTTTTTCAGCTTCACTAATCGGTTTATATTTGCGAAGTGCCCGGCAAACAGAGAATCTCTTTTGAGTTTTTCGGTAACATGATTACTCCCGGTTTTCAAAATCACCAGAACATACATTTTCATTCCCAGATTATCGGCTCCCAACGATTTGGCGAGCGCTTCATCAAAATTTGGATTATTTGTTTGTCCAACGATATGAATTGTTGCGAAGAGGAGTATAGAAAAGAAAAGTAACTTTTTCATGTTATTTTATACTTATGGATTTACAGATTTCAATGAAATTTCTCTTCCTTTTCGAGTTTTTCAATGATAACTTTGATGCGTTTAAGTCTTGTTTCCAGATCTTTTGCCGTTTGCAGTCTGTAGCCAATCGTAAATAAATTAGTTTTATTCAGCGTTTTAAAGAATTTGTAGGCCCTCTGATTTTTTGAAATCTCCAGAATAAAATCATCAGGAACAACCATTTGCGTAGCCGAATCATAGCTTATTTCCCATCTTCCATCTGCTTTTGCCGATTCAATTGCTTTCCAACCGGAAGGTTTAATTTTTCCCTCCTTCTCCAGACTTGCAACTTTATCTACATTTCTTTTCGACCACATGCTTTTCGGTCTCCGGGGAGTAAATTTTTGGATGTAGGATGTTTCATCATACTTTTTCAATTGTCCATCAATCCAGCCATAACATAAGGCTACGTTCAGCGCTTCATCATAAATGATCGTCTTAATACCCGAACCTTTCTTAAAGAACCGGATCCAGATTCCATTTACCTTATCATGATTTTGTTCCTGCCAGTTTTCAAATTCCTGCGGTGAAACAAAAGAAATAATTTCGTAATCGGTTGAGGTATTCATATTTATTTGGTTCGGGATATTTTTAATTTCAACTGACACCGTTGATTATTTTTTGGCTTGTTTTATCTCATTAATTATTTCCGTTATACCTTCACGATAAGTTGTCACTTTAAAATCGGGGAAACGGGTCATAAATTTGGAAGAATCGAATAAATGATCCGCCTGGTAACGATATAGAATCTCAACCGTTTCTTTCAAATAAGGATTAAAGTTTGCCAATAAATTAATCATCCAGTTTTTAAGCACGATGTAATGTAATTTATGACCATATGCATTACTCGCTTCATGAATGAATTCTTTAGGAGTCAGGCGGTTGTAGTCACAGGGCAAATGCCAGGTCTGGTTATAGGCATCGGGAGTATTTCCAAGCAATGCCATGGCTTTGCCGGCATCGGGTGTATACACCAATGTCCGTAAACAATGGTCTTTGACCAATACTTTTATTTTTTTTGATTTCCGGATATTGTCAAATACGAGGGCATTGGTTATACTGTGAGTATTACGTGGTCCGTAAAACTCCGGAGCACGGCAAATCAAAGCAGTAATTTCACCGTGATGCATCGAATTTAAAAGCAAGGTGCTGACTCGTGACCGTACCTTGCCCTTCATTCCGGTTGCTAAAAACGGATTGCCTTCTTTAATCACTCCGGTAGTTTTTCCGTACATATAGGTATTATCGAAAAACACCAGTTTCACCTGCTGATTGATACATGCATCTATCACATTGTGCATAATGACAGGCCAACGTTCCTGCGCAATTAGCGTAACATTAGGCAAACCAACGGTAAGGTAAACAATTTCACTCCCTTTAACTGCTTGCTCGGTTTGAGCGGCATCCATTAAATCTGCCGGAAACAGGGTGTCGGTTTCGTTTACCTTTCGTGGGTTTCTGCTTACCAGCCGAATGTCATGCGTATAATTATTATAGAGTTCTTTTGCTAATTCAGTACCGATAATTCCATTTGCTCCAAGTATGGTTTGCATAGTACATTCTTTTAAGGTTAATTGAAAAGCCGTTTATTTTATTTCCGGCCAACGTCCCAGTTGTTGCCGGTTTACCATCCAACCCGGATACTCCGGACTCAACGCACTGACTTCGCTCAAACGGATCATTTCATCAGGAGTTAATTCCAGTTTCACCGCAGCAATATTGTCATTCAGTTGTTTTAGATTTTTAGCACCAATAATCGTACTGCTAACTGCAGGTTGTTTGGTCACCCAGTTCAACGCAACCGTTGCAACCGAAACTTTGTGGTTTGCTGCAATATCTTTCATTACATCGATAATATCATACGCTTTATCTTTATTGACTGGGGGAAAATCAAATGAATCGCGTCGGCTGTTACCGGCCTGTTCTATTTCACGCGTGTATTTCCCCGAAAGAAAACCTCCGGCCAAAGGACTCCAGGGCATAATTCCAATGTTTTCACTCAATGCCATGGGAACCAGTTCTCTTTCAATATCACGCCCCGCAATGCTGTAATAATTTTGTGAAGCCACAAATTTCGTCCAACCCATTTTTTCGGCATACGCATTGGCTTTCATCACCATCCATGCCGGATGGTTACTGATTCCGATATAACGTACCTTTCCCGAACGTACCACATCTTCGAGTCCTCTCATTGTTTCCTCTATCGGCGTTATCGGATCGACTCCGTGAATGTAAAGCAAGTCGATATGCGAAAGTTGCATACGTTTCAGACTGTCGTTAACCGAGTCCATGATATGAAGTCGTGACAGCCCAACCTGATTGGCTCCGGCTCCCATCCTGATTCGTACTTTGGTGGCAATTACCACTTCGGGTCTTGCAACCCCTAATTTTTTCAACGATTCACCCAATAATGTTTCCGATAAACCTTCGGAGTAAGCGTTGGCAGTATCAATAAAATTTATACCGCTGTCCAATGAAGTTTTGACTATCTGGTTAACTTCTCCCTGTGGCAATTTGCCGATGGCTTCCCAGTAACCTTTTCCTCCGAAAGTCATGGTTCCAAGACAAAGTTCCGATACCAACACACCTGTTTTTCCTAATTCGTTATATTTCATTTTGATATTTTTTTTAGAATACACATCTTTTGTTTCATCATTTGACGTTTAAAACAAATAAAAAAATGAAAAGGTTCAGGTATAAAAGAATTGGGGTCTTTTGATTATACACAAAAAAACTTATCTCTTAAATAAAAAAAACGCAACTGCCGTCCATAGTCGACTGTTGCGTTTAATTATAAGTTTATAGTTTTGTTAAAGTTGTTCAGGCCTTAATTTAAGCGTTAAAATTTTGCCAGATAGTCCCCGATTGTCAGAACTTGTGCATAAGTAGTATTCAATGCTGCCAAAAAAGAATTGTGAACATCACTGGCTTTTATTTTTTCTTCATTAATTTTCAGATCTTTGGTTGCACAGGCATCACCCAATAAGATACATGTAAATCCAAGGTCTTTTGCAGCACGGGTTGTTGCATCAATGCACATGTGAGTCATCATTCCACAAATCACTAAAGTATTGATTTCTTTCTCTTTCAAATAATCCAATAATCCGGTTTCCCGAAAACTGTTTGGGAAATGTTTTACTATTAATTTCTCCATAGTTGCCGGTTGAACGCTTTTGTGAATCTGAGCTCCAACTGTATCGGGCAGGAAAAAAGTAGCATCCGGACTTTTCGCAATATGTTGTACATGAATGACTGGGATTCCTTCCATTCTGAATTTATCTAAAACCAATCTGGCGTTTCTGACCGCAGCATCAGCATTTACAAGCGTCATTGTTCCACCTTCGAAATAATCATTCTGCAAATCAATAAGCAGTAAGGCTGTATTCTTCATTTCGTTTGTAAATTTTAAAATCCAACTATTTTCCTGATTTGTGTTTGGCAATCTCGACAGCATAAACACTTTCAAAACCTTCGAAGTTTGCACGGAAGATAATCCATTTACCGTCCGGAGAGAAATGGACATTGGGTTCCAGATGATATTGATGGTATTTCATATTCACTAATCGTTCAAATTTAAAGTGATCACCATCGGGAATAAACAGATTAATCCATTTACCATCTTTAGCTTTGGCAACCGATGTGGAATCACCACCGTCACCCGCAAAGAGTTTCTCATCGGGCGAAATATTATAATGCACACTCCATTGATTTCTGTCTAATTTGTATTTTATTTCTTTGCCGGTATTTACATCGGTTCCACCTACAAAAAATGTTGCTCCACGCGGTTGTTGCAGATCGTACCAGATTGTTTTTCCGTCCGGGCTAAACCACTCGTGTCCCGCAATTTCCATGTCCATGGTGCGTTTATGCATCAGTTTCACTTGTTTTGTATCGAGATTTATTGTCCAAATCCGGTCTACTTTATGCCACGGTCCTTCATGACAAAACATCAACAAATGCGGATCGACAGGCGAAAACTGAACATGATTCAACCAGGCGCTATCCGTAAATAACTTTGTCAGCTTTTTTGTTTTCAGATTAACCGTAAATAAAGTACGTGGATTTCTGGCCTCGTAAATCTTATTGAAATAGTCGTGTTTGGCAGGATTGGCTTTGTATATAGCTTTTTCTGCATCCGACGACCATGCACCACCCAAAAGGGTTTCGTCTGCATTCAGACTTGTAATCGTTGCTTTAAAATCGGCAGGAAAAACATATTCCAGCGTCGTTTTACGTGTGTCAATATTGATTGAAAATATGGAATCATTGACCTGATAATAAACATTATGATTCTTTCTCCCCACTATCTCACCGTTCTTACGAAAGCTTTTATCTGTCAACTGGGTTATTTTCAGATTGGAAAGGTTCACACTAAACAACTGCATACCAATTCCATCAGCCTTGTAGGCATCATTCCCGTAAAAAACCATGTTCACATCATTCTTGTCTTTTCCTGTGTAAAAAGGATTGTTATGAAAATAGAAACTGGCTGAGTTGCCATCGCGTTGCGTGAGCCGCATCACTTTATGTTGAGTGTCTTTGTCTATCCATACCATAGGCATCTTCTTTCCACCGGTTTGCATCAATGGTTGTGCCTGCAAACTACCCGAAATAAGAATAAATGAAACAAAGATAAGTATACTGTTTTTTTTCATGATATTATTTTATTAGTTGATTCTATTTAATTTAGTAAAAAACACATTATCGAATGGTCAATTCATTCAGATACTCTTCCAACCTGCTGTATCCCGTTGCAGTCATACCGCTTCCATCTTTCGCATCGCCGGGATTGAGCTGATGCTTCTTTTCCCAACTATCGGGAATACCGTCACCATCCGTATCTTTCGGGGCTTTTGCAGCCTTTATTGCCTTCTGTCCGCCAACTTCTGCTTCCGACCTGATAACCTGACCTTCTTTACCAAGTGATTTCACATAATCAATCAGACGTGAATCAATAGCATCACGATGCAGCGATGCTCCTGCCTGAGCCAACACATTCTTATAAGCTTCAGCAGGTTGTTCTATTTCTGAAGTTGATAACGAGGAATATTGAACGTCCGGAATCAGTGTAGCCGTTGTTTTAGCAAAATCTTCTTCGGTGGCCATCCGTCCATCCAATTTACCGTTTTTATTTAAATCCACCATATTCCCTTTTTGATATACATGATCGGTGGCGGTAAACATCCCAATAAATGTATTTGTTGAATTTGGTCCGGCTATAAAATAATTATTGATAATATCCTGAAAATGATTGGCTGCCGAATGACCGCCAACCAAACCATTACTTCCCCAGTTATAAATGACATTGTTGATAATTTCAATGCTGGCTTTCGCCTTCGGATTCCGGCTCTGATTATCTACCCAAAGACAGTGGTGAATGGTGAGATGAGTAGGATTCTCAAGCAAAGCACCAAACATTTGAGGATTTATTCCCTCCCCGATTATACAATATTGCAGAGTTATTTTATCACTTTCTTTTATATGTAAATTATCCCATCGTCCCCATTCCACTGAAACATGGTCAAAAATGATATCATGGGCATTGTCGGCAGCCAACGTACAAACTCCTTTACCCATTTCCACACTACCTCTGAATCGCATATAACGGACGATTACATCGTTTGCACCGGCCAACGAAACTCCATTCCCATAAACGACAATACCATCTCCAGGTGCTGTTTGCCCTGCAATTGTGATATAGGAGGCTACCGTTACTTTACTCTGTATTTTTATTACGCCACTTACGTCGAAAACAACAGTACGTTTCGGTTGACTGACTGCATCGCGAAATGATCCTACACCCGAGTCATTCAGATTGCTAACATGATAGACGATTCCTCCCCTTCCTCCTGTTGCATACTTTCCATATCCATCGGCACCCGGGAAGGCTAATTGCTGGGCATTTAATAAACAGTAACTAAAAACCAAACTAAAAAGAAGGAGAATTTTTTTCATGATAATATCGGGAGTTTTAAATGATTTTTGAATTGATTGATAAATCCGGGAGTATAACCGAGTTTGTTTGACTTATATCCTCCACGAAGGTTTAAAGCAAAAATTAAATTTCAAGAGATTTTTTTTTAAGCCAGAATGATAATCCTGTTAGATTGGGCTCACATTGTATCCCCGAAAAACTGAAATGTTGAAGGGTAAACAACAAAAGTATTCGGATAAGAATAAGTGGAAATATCCATACTTTCATTAACCCGGGTTACTCAATATCATACTGTTGGATTAATTTATCACAATCTCCATTGTATGATCAAATATTGTGGAATCTCCTATTGCTCCGTGTCCGGGAATTACTATTTTAGCACTCCCGAACCTATCCTTTATTTTTTGAATGGTTTGCGGCCATGCCTGTAAATCGGCATCTTGAATATTCCCTTTATCTGCTGAAGCCAATGATTTCAGCAAACAACCTCCAAACAGAATTTTCTCATCAGGCAACCAGATGACTATATTATCAACCGAATGCCCCGCCCCTAAATAGACCAATTTCAGTGTCAGGCTTTGCAAAGGTATGCTTAATGAATCTGTAAAAACAACATCTGTTTTTTTATTTTTATTTTTCAATAAATCCCTTGTCTTGTCCAGAGCATAGGATTTGATTCCCCTTTTACCTGTTTCCGCTAATCCTCCCGAACTATCATCGTGGAAGTGCGAAACAATTAGTTTGGTTACTTTTCTATTGAACTTTTTCTTTATACATTCTAAAAGTACAGCTGTCAATGAATCGCTGGCCGGAGTATTCACCAATACGATATCATTTCTGTCAATAATCAGCAAATGATTGCAATCCAATATTCCATTACAGGCATAGGATGATTGTATCAACCACGCTTTGTTTGTTAGTTTTGTTAGCTCGATATTTTTATCAACTCTGTCCACAGTAATATTATCCAATAAAACCATATCAGATTTCACTTTCCTTTGTGCCGATAAATTTAAATTTATCAGAGTTGCGACAAAAAACAATAAGAAAAAATTGGGCTTTATATTTATTAATTTAGAATTTATCTTCATTCCGACCATTTAATAAAACGATACAAATTTATGTAAATTTCGGAAATAGAGTTGAGTTTTCCCTGTTTATTTTTGAGAATTTATTCTTGTAAGTTTCAGGCTAAGTAATCAGGTGAAATAATATTTCAGTTTTCGGGCAATAAAAAAAGCTTTCCCGAAAAGGAAAGCTTTGCTCATTGAGAAGAAAACAGCTATTATTTCTTTGCTGCTTCAATAGAAACTTTTCTGAATTCCTTCAATAACTTTTCCAGATCCAGAGAACTTTTACGTGCACGAGTACCGGCAGCTTTATTGCCTTTCTCAACTTGCAAATCTGCATCTGTAGCAAATGCTTCAAATTCAGCTTTAATCTTGCTTACTAATTTTTCCATTTTTCTAATATTGTTAAGTTTATAATTGGCTGTACGAATACAGTCCGAATAGATGCTGCAAATATAATCATTTTAAGATAATTTCAAAGAAATTGTCATGAATAAATTGTTTTATACAAACAAAAAAACGAATTTAACTATGAAAATTGCACTATACGATAAGAATTGGCAGATAAATTGGGAAAAAACAGGTGGGTGATCAAATTATGAACAAAAAAAAATCCATATAAATTTTCTATTTATATGGATTTTTAAACTACTGTTGTGACCCCGTCGGGATTCTAACCCGAGACCTTCAGAACCGGAATCTGACGTTCTATACAGCTGAACTACGGAGCCTTTTTTGGAGTTGCAAAGGTAACAAATTATTCGTATTCTGAAAATATGTTTTTGATCAGGTTCACAAATTCCCATAAAAAATGGAGAAATTATTTTTTATCTCTCCATTTTAAAATTAACTTGTCTCCGAATTCTCAAATCATCTTCTGCTACCACCCAGAAATATCAGTATATAATACACCAACATGGCCAATGATCCAAGTGCCGCAACTACATACGTATAAGCTGCTGTTTTCAGAGCATCTTTTGCCTGATCGTGTGTTTCATAATTAGTTATTCCGGCGCCGTTCAGCCACGCTAACGCACGGGAACTTGCATCGATTTCAACAGGTAAAGTAACAAAACTGAAAATTGTTGTTACTGCAAACAGAATAATCCCTGCTAAAAGTAATTGAGGAAATGAATGAATAAAAATTATACCGGCCAATAATACCCATTGCATCCAATTGGAAGCAAAATTTACTGCCGGAACCAGTGCTGAACGTAATTTAAGGGGCGCATAAGCAAATGCATCCTGAACAGCATGACCGCATTCATGTGCTGCAATGGCTGCAGCAGCAACGCTACTCGAACCATAAACATTCTCACTCAGGTTCACGGTTTTTGTCAACGGGTTATAATGATCGGTTAAATGACCAGTTGTTGAAGTCACTGTAACATCGTAGATTCCACTATCACGTAACATTTTTTCTGCAACATCCTTTCCCGTCATTCCATTCGGAATACGAATTTTTGAGTACTTTTCAAATTTTGACTTTAAACTCCGTTGTATCAACCAGCTAACAAGAGCAACAATACCGAAAATAAAATATCCAATAAACATAAGATTTGTTTTTTAATTGTTATGCCTGCTTTCTGTCAAATTCCTTGCCAATTGACAAAATGTCAGAAGAGTTAGTTGTCGGTTGTAAAAATGAAAAAATTGAAAATTTGAAAATGAAAGAATGAAACTTTTCAAACGCAAAACATCAAACTTTTCAAATTTGGAACACGAAAAGCGAAACGTTTAATCCTCGTACCGAACTATTGTCTGTCCACGATCCGGACCCACCGAAACTATTTTGATAGGAACTTCCAGTTCGTCTTCCAGAAAACTTATATATGCATTGAATTCTTCAGGAAATTCGTCTTCGCTTTGAACTTTTGTCATATCTGTTTTCCAACCGGGTAATTCAACATAAACAGGTTCTGCTCCATCGTTTAAATCATACGGGAAATGTTCGACTTCCTTTCCATCGATTTTGTAGGCAACACAGGCTTTAATGATATCGAAACCATCCATCACATCGCTTTTCATCATGATCAACTGGGAAACACCATTAATCATAACGGCATATTTCAACGCTACCAGATCAACCCAACCGCAGCGACGCGGACGACCGGTAACCGAACCGAATTCGAAACCGATTTTACGCATTTCATCTCCCGTTTCGTCAAATAATTCAGTAGGGAAAGGGCCACTACCCACACGGGTACAATAAGCTTTGAAAATTCCATATACTTCTCCGATACTGCGGGGAGCAATACCTAAACCTGTACAGGCTCCGGCACAAATGGTATTGGAAGAAGTGACAAACGGATATGATCCGAAATCAATATCGAGCATGGTTCCCTGGGCGCCTTCAGCCAACACTCTTTTATCAGCTTTAAGTGCTGCATTAATATAATGCTCACTGTCTATCAATTCAAAACCTTTGATACATTCAATACCTTCGAACCAGTCTTTTTCCAGTGCGGGTAAATCGTATTCAAAATCATATTGTTTCAAAATTTCTTTGTGTCGGGCAATGGCAGCATTGTATTTTTCTTCAAAATTATGAAGAATATCACCCACTCTCACCCCGTTACGACTTACTTTATCGGTATATGTCGGACCGATACCTTTACCGGTGGTACCAATTTTGGAATTTCCTTTAGCCGATTCATAGGCTGCATCCAGCAAGCGATGTGTCGGTAAAATCAAATGCGCTTTCTTGGAAATTTTCAATCTTTTTGTCAGCGGATGTCCGGAAGCAGTTAATGCATCTACTTCGGCCTTAAACAAAGCAGGATCGATGACAACACCGTTCCCGATAATATTCACTTTGTCACCCTGAAAAATACCGGAAGGAATGGAACGCAAAACAAACTTCTTTCCTTCAAACTCCAGGGTATGACCTGCATTAGGTCCACCCTGAAAACGTGTAATCAGATCGTAATTAGGCGTAAGCACATCAACTACTTTTCCTTTCCCCTCGTCTCCCCACTGGAGACCTAATAAAACATCAACTTTCATAGGATGATAATTTTTAGTATAAATCGGATTAAAACCGGTTTTGTTTAGCAAAACCGGTTTTAATCCAAAATCTTATTTTTAATTCATTTAATAACAATTCTTTTTTTTCAATCGAAGCTTTTCTTTTTCGGTTCTTTGCACTTACTGCAAAGTCCGTACAAATAAAGCGAATAGTGTGACATCTCGAAATGAACAAAAGTCTTGGCCTGTATTGCCAAACGAATGGGCTTATCGGAGAATTCTTTGACACTACCGCAATTAGTACATATCAAATGATGATGTGTATTGCTCCCGAACGCTTTCTCGTATTGTGCAAACTGGCTACCCAACTGATGTTTGATAATCAATTTCGAATCCACCAAAAGTTCCAGCGTATTGTAAATAGTTGCAAGGCTGACCCGATAGCTTTCCTGCATAATATTATACAATATATCAGCATTAAAATGACCTTCGTATGCAAATATCCTTTCTAAAATAGCATACCGTTCCGGAGTTTTACGATGCTGATGTTTTTTGAGGTATTCAGTGAATACCTCCTTAATCTCAATATACGATCCTTCTTCTTTCATCCAATAATAATGTGATCAACAAAAGTACAACTTTTACGCAAATCTGGTGCTATTTAAAACCCAAAAATATCATTTCCTGTTTCACTTCCATGGAAATATAGTTTTGTCCAACAGAAAGATTTCCGGACATTCCTTCCAGTCCTTTCAGTATTAATCCCGCTGTTTCTTCGTTATTCCGGCATAAACGACTTAAACAAAGTCCTACCGCTTTATAAAGATGAAAATCAGTAGTCGAAGATATTTCAATTGCCTTTTCAATAATGAGTGTAATCTGAGAATGGCTCAGTTTATCTGTGATTCGTGCGGCTAAAATAAACCCGGTTATCTGTATCCAGACACTATCGGATTGTATCCACTCAATGCAAAGGGAATCACTATATGAAAGTTTGGAAAACAAATTCATGACGGATTGTTCTACAATCTCAATCTGATCAAATCCGGCAACCCAATCTCCAGCCATTTCGGCAGAAAATTTATCTATGGGTTCCAACAACGTCGCCATGATTTTTGTTTCGCGAATCTCCAACATCCAAAGTCGTTGGGCTAAATCGTGACCGGGTGTGTAAGTCGCTGCAATTTCCCTGATCCGGGGTATACTGACACCAAAATTTGATTTATAAATAATACCGCTTCGGGTCATTTGATCGGATACAATTCCATTCATTGAAAGTCGGATTTTACGACGAATTTCAGCCAGCTGAATATCCAAACCCGGATTTACGAGACTATACTTCATTTTTGTTCAATCTTTAATCGTTGGTAACTAACCCCTTGTAAAAATAGCATCTTTTTTTCAATAAATAGTTGCACAAAATCATTTGCTGTAGTATCTTTGCACTCGCTAAACACGGTGGTTGTAGCTCAGTTGGTTAGAGCGTCGGTTTGTGGTTCCGAAAGTCGCGGGTTCGAGCCCCGTCTCCCACCCTTATTAAAACAGCAGGTAAAAGGAAGAACTTTTCAGTTCTTCCTTTTACTTTTTTTATCGGGTGTAAACTCTTTATTTTTCTCCACTGCATCGGTTGATTGATACAAATCCACAAAATCATATCCATCTCTTGACAGATCAATCAACAGGTTATATAACTGCTTATAAAATTTATCCTGCCTGCGCTTATCGGTACCAATATGAAAAAGCAGGATGTGACCGTTCAATCCATCAGTAGCTTCTACCTGCATGATGCGCTTGTAAATTTCGGTACTCGAATAATATTTTTCCCGCATTTCAGGAGTGGTATAATCACCGTTGGATAATGTTCCGGGGGTAAAATTCACAAGATGTATTCCAACTTCATCACACCATTTGCTGATGCTGTCGTTATACCACTCGTATGATGGCAAAAAGAAAGGAGCCTGATTCTTTTCAATACCGAATTTTTCCATTTCCTTGTAATTCTCTTTTAAATCGTTCAAGAATTCATCCTTTGTTACCAATGTGGAATCCCTGTTTTGGAACGAGCAATAGAGCAAATGTTTATCGGAATGTGCACCTAAATATTGTTTATCTTCCAGTAAGCCTTTAATTACGGATTTATATTTCGGATTCCGGTAAAAATCTCCGGTAAAAAAGAAGGATGCTTTTATATGAAGCATTTTCAATGTTTTGCGTATCGTGTTGTAACCATCGGCAAATTCATGTCCGGAAAAAACAAGGGATATTTGTTTTATATCCGGGTTGGTACGGGTAATACCTCCTTCGGTGTAGACATTATTATCCGCCGTCTTATCCGGGACTCCTTCCTGTTGTTTGGATCCCAGCAGGTAAGTTAGCGAGGCCGTTCCATCCATGGTTGGCTCGTTGGTCGAATAATCCAGATAATCGTCATGATATACCGCCCAGTCGCTTTGGAAACGCTCATATGCATCCGCTTTTGACAAACGTGCACCGATAGCATGAGTATAGGTATTTCTATGAACAGGACCATCGACCAGGCCTCCTGAAATCGGGATGTGACGATTGTGCCACAAAGCGGAATGCGGGTCGGAAGGCGTAACACCCAGTTTTGGTAATCCGACAATCATGCTGGTTCCCCAGGGATTGCAGCCAAAGAGCCAGTCAACCAACGAATTTTCCATATCCAGAAACGTTGAATCGTTTGTTATGGTACGATATAACTTACATTGTGTGGCAATTGCCACCACCAGATTATTCGAACACCAGATCATTGGTACACCAACATTAAAAGGATTATCCGCGGCACGTAATTTCATCCGTTGAATTCCATCGGTCATATCAAGCAGAAATTCCTTTTGGTATCGTGGATTTTCTACATTTGCCAACATATAATGCCCCAGATTGATAAACGGATACCATTGATAATGACGGGCCGTATCCGAACACATCCAGGGCGAAACCGGTTCCATACGTCCATAGGCTGCCGCATCATTCAGGTAACTTCCATCGTATGTCAACCGGTACAATTGTGTCCCGGCCAGTTCCATATCATCCGCCCAATTTTCTTCTTCGTAAAAATAAGGTGATTTGGCCGGTACAGTCTGACAAACGCCGGGATTCTTTTTCCCGTAATTATAGGCTTCCACCGCTTTTACACTTAAACTGTCAACGAAGGCCGGATAATACTTTGCCAACAGATCGGCACCCAAAGCGAAAGCTGATGAATATTTCCCGGCAATAGACGCAATCCCGGTCGAACGGTTTTTATAATCAAAAAGTCCCTGAGGTTGTCCCGTGGCACGATAAACAGGGCGTCCGGTTCCGGGACCCCAACCGTAATCCACCCGGTCTTCAGCAGGCAGCCGAAAGGAAGCATGGTCACGGTCATCGGCAACCTGATGGTATAAAACGTCTTCACTCGGATACATTTCCAATAACCAATCCAGCCCCCATTTAGCCTCATCAAGTATATCCGGAATCCCGTTTTTCCCGACTCTACCGGCAGCATCGTGTGTGTCGGAAAAAGAGGCCGGATTCATCTGATAGGCAAAAAGCATTTGGTAAACAGCGTTGGCGGAAGTAGTTCCATAGCGTAAATAATCGGATGCATCGTGCCATCCACCCCGCACATCTAATAATTTAGCTGTTGAAGTTGACTCGGGTGTATAAAAACTGATATTTTTTTTCCCGGTTCTCCTTCCCGACCGGACAGTTTCCTCTTCGTTTCCCTGATTTGTATTTATATCTTCTCCATACACTTCGAAACCATCATTCTGATGACAAAGCGCGTTAAGTGATGGATTGTAGCCGCATCGTTGCTGGCGCATATAATTTAACAAGAAATCGGCACTCCCGAGATATGTATTTTTATTGATAAAAATTGTTGGGGAGTAGATTAATCCTGCTTTAATATAAAAAGCTCCCTCAAGATGAAAGGATGAAAAATCGAGGATATAAGTACTTTGATAATTTTGGAATTCGCCCCACTTTTTCACGGTGTTGAATGTAGCCAACTCTTTGTTGGTAAGTGCATCATGCAGCGTAAACTGTTTAACTTCCAGATCCGATTCACTTAACAAAACGGCCTTTTTTTGCGCATTCGGCAAATAACCCAATTGGTTAATCCGAATCCATGCATCAATACCGTAAGCGAAAGTAATGAAACAGAAAGTAGATAAGAATACAAAAACTATTCTTTTTCTCATGTTTAGGCACATTTTTTTGCAAATATAAAACAATTAATCGAGATACCCTATGGAAATTATTGAGAAAAAAATATTACTTTTGTGCTCAATTATATTCAGTTCAAACACAATATAACACGAAAGAAATGAAAGTATTAAAATTCGGCGGAACATCCGTAGGCTCAGCTGCACGAATGAAAGAGGTTGCCAAACTGATCTGTGATGGGCAACAAAAAATTGTTGTTTTATCGGCTATGTCGGGAACAACCAATAATCTGGTCGAGATTTCCGATTATTTATATAAGAATAACCTGGCCGGAGGTTTGGAACGCATAAACATGCTGGAACAAAAATACAATGACGTAGTTGAAGAATTATACAGTACAACTGAATATAAGTCCCAGGCCGGACTATTACTCAAATCGCATTTTGACTATTTACGTTCATTTTCAAAATCAATTTTTACCTTATTCGAAGAGAAAGCTATTTTAGCCGAAGGCGAACTGCTTTCGACGGCAATATTTCAACTTTATTTACAGGAAATTGGCGAGAACAGCGTGATGCTACCTGCGTTGGAGTTTATGCGTATCGATAAAAATGGCGAACCGGATACCGCTTATATAGCTAAAAATCTTGCTCTCCAATTGGAGTCTATGCCGGACAAAATGATTTATATTACCCAGGGATTTATTTGCAAAAATATTTACGGGGAAATTGATAATTTGCAACGAGGCGGAAGTGATTACTCAGCGTCATTGATCGGAGCAGCGGTACTTGCCGACGAAATTCAAATCTGGACGGACATTGACGGTATGCACAACAACGATCCGCGTTTTGTGGAAGGAACGAAACCCGTCCCGGTATTGCATTTCGAAGAAGCTGCCGAGTTGGCTTATTTTGGTGCCAAAATTCTGCATCCAACCTGTATTTTACCGGCAAAATTAAATAATATCCCGGTACGGTTGCTTAACACCATGGATCCAACCGCGGCAGGCACATTGATTTCGACAAAGAAAATCAGCAAAAAAATTGAGGCTGTTGCTGCCAAAGACGGCATTACCGCCATCAAAATTAAATCAGGCCGCATGTTACTGGCTCATGGTTTTTTGCGCAAAGTGTTTGAAATTTTCGAATCGTATCAAACTCCTATCGATTTGGTAACGACATCGGAAGTCGGTGTTTCGGTTTCCATCGACAACGTGAAACGACTGGATGAAATTGTAAACGATTTAAAGAAATTCGGAACGGTAACCGTGGATAAAGACATGGTTATTATCTGTGTGGTAGGCGATATGCCTTACGAAAATATAGGCTTCCAGGCCAAAGTAGTGAATGCCCTGAAAGACATTCCCGTGCGGATGGTATCGTATGGTGGCAGCAACTACAACATTTCATTCCTTATCAAAGCTGAGGATAAAAAAAGAGCATTGAACGCTTTAAGTGAAGCATTATTTAATTAAAACAACGACCCCAAACCCCTAAAGGGGCTTAAAAACATAGTTATAATGTTTTTAATTACGGTTTAAAACAATTCAACAAATCAAATCTTAAGCCCCTTTAGGGGTTTGGGGTTCTTCATTTTCATTATGATAAAAGCAAACTACCCGATAGATAAATTCAAGGACATTCAAACACCCTTTTATTATTACGATTTAGATACGCTTCGAACCACGCTCGAAGAAATAAACCAACAGGCAAAGAAATCTGATTTCCACGTGCATTATGCGCTCAAAGCCAATGTAAATCCCAGCGTGCTGGCAGTGATAAAAGAAGCCGGACTGGGTGCCGATTGTGTAAGCGGCGGCGAAGTGGAAGCAGCCATCAAAGCAGGCATTGCTCCATCGAAAGTTGTTTTTGCCGGTGTCGGTAAAGCCGACTGGGAAATCAATCTGGGGCTGGATAACGATATTTTTTGTTTCAATGTGGAATCTATTCCCGAACTGGAGGTCATCAATGAACTGGCTGCCGCGAAAGGGAAAATTGCCAAAATAGCTTTACGCATTAATCCCAATGTGAGTGCGCACACGCATCATTATATCACCACCGGACTGAGTGAAAACAAGTTTGGTATCAACATGTCGGAACTGGATCAGGTTATCGACCTGATACCTACTCTGGCTAATATTAAACTCATTGGGATTCATTTCCATATCGGTTCACAAATTACCGACATGACTTCTTTTCAGGGCTTGTGTGTAAAGGTAAATGAAATTCAAAATACATTTTTAGCACACAATGTTAAGCTCGATCATGTGAACGTGGGCGGCGGTCTGGGAATTAATTACGAGCATCCCAACCATTTTCCTATTCCAGATTTTGGGGCTTATTTCAAAATTTTCCAGGATCATCTGACCCTGCAACCCGGTCAAACCCTGCATTTCGAATTGGGACGCGCTGTAGTTGCCCAGTGTGGAAGTTTAATTTCAAGGGTTTTGTATGTAAAGCAAGGAACCTCGAAAAAATTTGCCATTCTGGATGCCGGATTCACCGAACTCATTCGTCCGGCTTTGTATCAGGCATATCATCACATCGAGAATCTGAGTTCCGATTTACCCGTTGAATTGTATGATGTGGTTGGCCCCATTTGTGAATCGTCGGATACATTTGCCAAAGGTTTCTCCCTGAACCAAACCAAACGCGGCGATCTGATTGCCATCCGTTCGGCCGGTGCTTACGGTGAAATTATGGCTTCGCAATATAATTTACGCAAATTGCCCATAGGATATACTTCCGATCAACTAAGACCCCTAACCCCTAAAGGGGAATAAGAATATTTGTTGATACAAATAAAAAAAAATACAACTAACTAAAATTCCCCTTTTAGGGGTTAGGGGTTATATGATAGAAATCTACAGTTTTTCCTTTTCATTGCTTGAATTGATTGTTTTCGGAGTTTTATTACTCGCTTTTATGTATCAACTGTATTTTTATTTCCGGTATCTGAACAGTGTGCTCCGCTACAGAACCCGGATCAAGAATAATAAAGTCAGTTTTCTGAGCG
>Ga0265297_10004578_pt1 | contig 22312 bp, 36 predicted proteins | sample Munlanlwell13791_FD_192502 | JGI IMG/M metagenome (GOLD analysis project Ga0265297, IMG submission 192502) | Leachate microbial communities from a municipal landfill in Southern Ontario, Canada - Leachate well 137-91 | ecosystem: Engineered > Solid waste > Landfill > Unclassified | place... | reverse complement strand
ATTACAGGAGCAGGAGACGGAGAAGAATTATATTTTCCTATGTTTGATTGTTATTTAAATCAAACAGGAGATTGTGATAGAGAAGAAAGAAGAAATAAAATAATAATTAGAACAAACGGAAAACAAGAATTAATAAAGTACACAAAAGGATATAAATCTTGTTCTTTATGTAGAGGAGAAGATGATTGTTATAAACCTGAAATTTACTATGATAAGATACAATCTCCTGTATATGAATCTAAGTTAGTTAGAAAGACATTGAAATCATTTTCAATGATGTACGGAAAGAAGTTTAAGTTATTTTGTTATCCTAGATTTTCTGCAAGTTATGATGATATAGAAAATGATTTATTGAGACTTGAAATTGAAGAAGGATTTATTCCTGATGTAATTGTTATAGACTATGCAAATATATTAAGACCCGGAAGTTTTGCAGATAGAGATAAGAAAACAGAAATCATAGATGATATTTGGAAGAATTTAGCAAGAATATCACAAGAAAAACATTGTTTAGTTGTTACGGGTGCTCAAGGTAATAGATCTTCATTAAAGAAAATTCAGCAAGAAGAAGAAGATGTTGCAGATTGGATAGGTATATTAGCTCATGTTAATGTGTTTGCTGCAATAAATCAAACTTCTTTTGAAAAGAGTAAAGGAGTTATTAGATTTAATATTCTTGAACATAGACATCGGTATTTTAATCCTGATAGAAATGTAATTGTACTTCAAAAATTGAATGCAGGGCAACCTTTATTAGATTCAGAATGGGACAAGTAAAACTGTGTTTCAGATACGGTAAAAACGTAAAATGACCTAAAAATTTTATCAATTATTTTGAATAGTTATAAAGGTGAAAATTTCCTTTTCTCTCTAAATTCCGCCGATAATTAAAAGTTAATATGATTGTATAGGTCAGAAAAAAGTCTTCATATTTTTGTTTTTATAGGGGGTTTCAATGACAGATAATTTAGAAAAAGAAATCACTGAATTTTTGCAAAAAGAAATTGAAATTAAAGTTGAGGACTCTTTTCAGCTTGACATTAATAAAATAAAAGAGTATGATAATTTTTATGAACATTTAAATAAATGTTTTTAGGAGGAACATTATGGGAAAAGAAAAATGTGTTTACTGTAAAGGAACGGGATTTGTAGGAACAGGCAAATTTTGTGTTTGTGTTTCAAAAAAGTTTGATGATGCATTAAATGATGCATTTGGCAATGTGTTTGGTGATGTATTTGGTGATGTATTTAAGAAAGATAATATTTCTAAAAAAAGAAAGGAGAAAAAATGAAAGTATCTATTTTGCAAGAAGCAGGATTTGAGAAAGCAATGTTTGGTTTAGCTTTATCTTATGGAACTACTGTAGATAGAGCAATAAAAGTGTCTAAGAATTTAGCTTTTAAAGATCATGGACATAATAAATTTTTAGAATCTATTGATGTATGGTTAGATGTTACTGCTCCTAGATACTGGTGGCAAGAAGCTGATACTTATAGGTTGACAACAAAACAAAGTGAATCTACAATACATTCATTAAATAAGAAGAAGTTTTCTCAAGAAGATTTTGAGAAACCTATTCCTGAATTTTATTTAAATCATTTGAATGAATTATTAAAAGATAATAGTAATTTTGCTCAATTAAAAAATGATTTACCTGAAGGTTATTTACAGAGAAGAATATGGAAAGTTAGTTATAAGACTCTCAGAGAAATACTAATACAAAGATCCAATCATAAATTAGCAGAATGGAAATATTTTTGTGATGTAATTTCAAAAGAAACGGAACATTGTGATTTGCTAATAGCAAGTACATATTTATTAATGGAAAGGAAAGAATAATGTATTGGTTTACTGCTGATGAACATTATTACCATTCAAATATTATTAAATTTTGTAATAGACCTTTTTCTTCAGTAATAGAAATGAATGAAGAAATAATAAGAAGAAATAATGAAGTAGTAGAAAATAATGATATTGTAGTTCATGCAGGAGATTTTGCATTTAAATCTTCTCATGAATCAGTAGTTAAATTAATTAAGCAATTAAAAGGCATTCATATTTTTGTTAGAGGAAGTCATGATAAATGGTTAAACGACCGATCCCATGAAATTTGGGAGATAAATATAAAAGGAATTTATGTAGTAGTATGTCATTATGCAATGAGAGTTTGGCCTAAATCACATTTTAATAGTATTTTATTGTATGGACATTCCCATGGAGGATTAGAACCTATAGGTAAGTCTTACGATGTAGGAGTAGATTCAAATAATTTTTATCCTTATTCTTTTGAACAAATAAAAGATATAATGAAGCATAGACCTAATAATTTTAATTATGTAAAAGAAAGGAGAAGTGAATGAGAAATATTAAAGAAGAAATTAAAGAAGAAAGAGATTGTGAATCTATTGATAATCCTTATCAAGAAGGAGATAAATGGTATTGGTATGATGAATCATACACTTCTTTTGGTCCTTTTAATACAAGAAAAGAGGCTGATGGAGCTATGCAAGAGTATGTTCATATGTTATATGAAGGATTGTTACACGGATTTCGTAATGAAGAAGGAGATATTTATGAAGATTGATTTGTCAGCATTGACAAAAGAACAATTATTGTCAAAATTATATGCAATGAATTTTATTGATAGGTTTTCACCTGAAGATCATGAGTATTATAGAGTGATTGAATTAGAATTGAAAAAAAGAAAGGAGAATGATAATGGGATACACAACTGAGTTTTATGGTAGATTACGATTAAATAAACCAGTTAATGATGAAACAAAATGGATTTTAGATAATTTAAATCAAACTCGTAGGATGAAGAGGAATGCTGGCCCGGAATTCGGAGTTGAAGGTGAATTTTATTTTGGTATTGATGGTAATGTTATAGATCGCAATAATCCTCCTAATACCCAACCTGGATTATGGTGTCAATGGTGTTTGACAGAAGATCGACAGAGTATTGTGTGGGATGGAGGTGAAAGTATGAAACTCATTAAATTCAAAGATGGGACATTTGGTATTAGAAGAAGATACTTCATATTTTATCAATATTTGTCATTTAAGAATGAATATTGGTGGAAGAGAGACGAGAGGAGAATAGATAAATTTATATCTGATTGCCGTGCAGATGAGGATGCTGCCAGAAAAGTTTTTGAAACCCTTACTGACAAAGGAGAGGTGGTGAAATGACTAATGAAGAACAGACCCGTATCATAATTGAAAAGATTGCTGCCGGATTGCGCCGAATGGGGAAACCACCAGATTATTTTGTATTTATAGGAACAGAAGAGGATTGGGATAGGTCTGTGGTTTGCGGAATATCTGTAATTTATTGTCCCTACCAATTTCTTATGTTTCGACCTTACAGTGATGAAGACTGTCCATTTATACCATGCTGGAAAAATACAGAACAAAAAAATGAGTATGACGTTTATAAATTTGGCAAAGGATATTATGAGGGAGGGAATCTATGATCAACAATAACAAGAGATTTGCAGAACTGGCAGGGATTTGTACCCATGAAAATATTTGGCATGACCCAAAAGAGTTACCAGAGATGACCTTCTATGACAAATGCCTCGATTGCGGGAAGTTGTTGCGAAATATTGATGATCCTGACTTCACCGACGCCAGAGAAGTGCTGAAGGTGATGATGGAGAGGGAAGATTATTATGTATTTCTCAAATACATCAATGCAGTAGTGGATAAGCACGGTATATGGTGTATCGAAATACCACTTATTCTCGACACCACCGGCAAACTCCGAGACTTAGCAATCGAATGGATGGAAAAGGAGAGAAAGGAAAATGAATAACATTCTTCAAGAATATTCCAGAAACTATTTATTAGAAAATCTCGCAAAGTTGCCGGATAGTTGGCAACGCCTATTCAAACTTATGTATGGGACAGACAATGGGAAACGGAGCGTAGAAGAGGTTGAGATTATGGATATGAGTGATGTTATAGCAGAAATACCATCCGAGAAATTAGATTGGGCTATGACACAAGTCGATAACTCTCTTAAGAAGCAGAAACTTACTGACAAAGGAGAGGTGGTGAAATGACTAATGAAGAACTTGAACTATACAAAGAACTGCAACCTGAGATCAGAGAGGCAATGGGAGGTAGGATGAAAGAAATTTCTAATTGTTTGGGATATTCTATTGATGAAGCTGGAAACGTATTTAGCCATCGTCGTAAAGTCGGGAAAGGTAAAGGGGAAGGACGTGGCACTACTATTATTATTGATTATTTATATTTCCGAAAATTAAAGCCCACCCCAGGCAGAGGAGGGTATCCCACTGTATATTTATCTGGTAATCTTAATAAGGGTTATTATATCCACCGACTTGTTGCCGAAACTTTTATCTCTAATCCAGAAAACAAACCATGTGTCAACCATATAGATTTTAACATCAACAATCCTCATGTTAGCAATCTTGAATGGGTAACACATTCTGAAAATAATAAACATTCCGTAATACATGGACGCATGGGGGGAGAACACAGTAATTTTAGAAAATTAACATCAGCACAAGTTATTGAAATACGGAAGCTATCAGAGACAAAAATGAAGAGGAAAGACATTGCCGCAAAATATGGGATTATTCCTGATTACGTTAGGGCAATCCAAAGAAGGTTAGCATGGGCAAATATTTAACAACTCCAACCTTGGCGCTCTTGAAGGCGCTGAAAGCACAGTGGAGGAGTCACAATGACTTGGAAAGAGTTTAAAGATCAAGTTGAAAGTCAAGGAGTTACAGATGATATGATAATTCAATACATTGATGTGAATTGCGGTTTTGATGTTGAATATCTTACTGAAATTAATGTTATAATTCATAAAAATACATTTGATGTAGTGTCATAAAAATAAATTATAAAATATTAAAAGTACAGTGGAGGAGATGATGTAATCATTTTTGATTTTCCTGGCACTATTGGCAGTTGGCTTTAGTTTCATTTTTTTCGTTATTTATTTGGGGGAGAAATAGTTGAAAATAGAGTTGTTTTGAAATAAAAGGAGGTAAATGTGGAAATAGAACCTTTAAAAATTGTAATTTGCGGAAGTATAGGAATTGCTGGACAATTGATAAGATCAGTGCTAGGTTGTTATAAAGCATATTGTTCAGGAGAACAAAATTGGTTTGATCTTACTAAATTTTTATTGAGTTTAATGATAGGATTTTTAGTAGGAATAATGTATAGTTTTCTTTTCAATTCTGAATTAACAAAAACAAATATAATTAGTGTTATGAGTTTTGGATATGCAGGAACAGATTGGATAGAAGGAGCATTAACAGTAACTAAAAAAATATAAGGAGAAATTAATTATGTTATGTGAACATTGCGGGATAAATGAAGCACAGGAACCTCATCCATGTCCTTTTGACGAAGAAATGGATATTGATACAGAAAATTTGTGTACTTGTTGTGAAGAATGTGAAGAAGAATGTCGGCAGAATACTTAATCAAATATTTTGTAAAAAGTATAAGGAGGAAAAATGCTATCAATTTGTAGAAGATTTAAATTTGATGCAGCACACAGACTTCCTAATCATGAGGGAAAATGTCAACGATTTCATGGACATAGCTTTAGCTTAGAGGTGGAGTTAGCAGGTTTTATTAAAAAAGAAGGTCCTGCTAAGGATATGATAATAGATTTTGGAGAATTGAAAAGTATAGTTAATGAAACAGTTATAGATAATTTAGATCATTATAACCTAAATGAAATTTATGAAAATCCTACTGCTGAAGTTATTGTATCTCATTTAAAAGAAGTATTATGTCAGTATTTTAATAAGTCTACAACTAGGTTAGTACGTCTTAGATTGTACGAAACAGATGATAATTTTGTAGAATGGAAAGAAAATGTAAAGTAAATTTTCACTTGACAAATAGTTAAAAAGGGAGTAGTGTTTTTATAATTAGTGGATGTAAATAAAATTATATAGGGGGATTAATGCAAATTACAGAAATTTTTGAATCAATAAACGGAGAAGTGTGTTTTCCACATCAAGGAAGTTTGTGTACGTTTATCAGGACTTGGGGCTGTGTGAATAATTGCGGTTATTGTGATACTCCTCAAGCAAAAGATAGAAAATTTTGTAAGGAAATGTTAATTTCAGATGTTGTAGATGAAGTAAAGAGATTGAATAATACAATGGTAACTATTACAGGAGGAGAACCTCTTCTTCAAACTAAATTATCAGATTTAGTTTTTGATTTAATTGAGGAAGATTATGTTGTTTCAATTGAAACAAGCGGTTCAGTTCCTCTTATTGAAAACAGCGGAGCTTTTCTTGTAGTAGATTACAAACTTCCTTCATCAGGAATGTATGATAAAATGATTCTTGATAATTTTTATTCTTATTGTTATAATGAAGGAGATGTAATTAAATTTGTTGTATCTGATAGAGAAGATTTTGATATTGCCATAAGTATTGTTGCAAGTATGTTACAGATGAATCAATCAGCATTGGAAACACTTACATTTGCATTTTCTCCTAATTATAATAAGTTGTCTGCAAAAGAATTAATGTTATGGATGCACCAAGAAGATTTGCTAAAGCAATTAGGTGCTGTTCTTAGTTTGCAACTCCATAAAATCATAGATGTTAAATAATAGGAGGGAATGTGAATAAAAAACTTATTGAAAAATATTGCTTAAAAACATTTAGAATTTGTTGCTTCTATAGAAGATGAAGCAGTACGGAAGTTAGTAGATAATAATAGTATGATCACAGGAGAAGCAATTGCTTCATTGTTATTAAATGAAGAAGTGAATGATTACGATTATTATTTTACAAACATGGAAACAACATTAGCTGTAGCTGAATATTATATAAAGCAATTTAATAAATTGAATCCTGATTGTAGTATAAAACTTATAGTAGAATTAGACATTAATCGTGTAAAAGTTATAGTAAAGTCAGCAGGAGTAGTATCTGAAAATATTGATGAAGATGTTGATAAAGATGTTGATAAAGTTATTGATGAAAAAGAAGATACTAAACTTAAATACAGACCTATTTTTATATCTTCTAATGCTATTACACTTTCAAATAGAATACAACTTGTTGTCAGATTTTATGGTAATCCAGAAGAAGTACATGCTAATTATGATTATGTTCATTGTTGTAATTATTGGTTATCAAAAGATCATAAATTATATCTTAATACTGCTGCTTTAGAAAGTTTATTGTCAAAGAATTTATATTATCAAGGTTCATTGTATCCTGTATGTAGTATTATTAGAATGAGAAAGTTTTTAAAAAAAGGATGGCACATTAATGCAGGGCAAATATTGAAAATGATATTTCAGGTTTCAGAATTAGATTTATCGAATCTTAATGTATTAGAAGAACAATTGATAGGGGTAGATGCTTCTTATTATTTACAAGTTATTTATTATTTTAAAACTAAAATAGAAAAAGATCCTGCTTTTAAAATAACAACACCCTATCTTATATCTATAATAGATAAAATATTTGGCTAAATAGGTGATCAAAATGAAAAAAAGTAAATGGGGTGCAAGAGAAGGAACACAAAGATACATCATTGATGAAATGCTTATTGAAGGAGGTTGCACAATGAATGATATTATTGTTGCGTGTAACTCTTCAGAAGCAAGAGTAAGATCACACATGGAAACTCGATCAAAAGAATTTAAGGTAGTATTTATTAGATCAGAAGGAGGTAAATATTATTGTAAAGAAAATGATCTGTCTACTAAAGATAAGAAAACTAAAAAAATTATAAAGGAGTTTGATTTTGAATAAAATTGAACAAGGTGCAGAACTTCTCTTACAAGGATTAGCAGAACTTGGTTTAGATTTATCTGATCCTAATTTTACAGATACCCCTAAGAGAGTAGCAAAAGCATATCAAGAAATTTTCTCAGGATTGATTGATGTAGATAAACAAATAACAAATATACTACAATCTTCATTTCCTGCAAATAATAAATGTGATGAAATGATAATTTCAGTAAATAATCTCATTTATTCTATGTGCCCTCATCATTTACTTCCAGTAGAATATTTGATTGATATTGCTTATATTCCTAGTGATAAAGGATATGTGTTAGGTATATCAAAGTTGTCTCGCATTGCTGAAATTTTAGCAAAGAGACCTGTTCTTCAAGAAACTTTAACAACTGATATAGGAAAAGCAATTGAAAGAGTTAATCCTAGAGGAGTTGCAGTTAAAGTTAAGGGAAATCATTTTTGTGTAAGAATGAGAGGTGTAAAAAAACAATCATCTATTATAACGAGTTATACATCAGGTTCTTTTAGAAATAATCCTGCAACCAGAAATGAGTTTTTTGAATTGACAAGAGGAAACTAAAATGATATTGTTAGACAGCGGTGCATATAGTCTATTCAAAGAATATACACAAAAACAAGAAGGAAAAAATGATTTTTCTTTTTATGAAACTGATACGTTTTGGGAATATGTAGATAACTATGCTGAATTTGTGTTAGAACATAAAGAAGAACTTGAACTTTATGTTAGTGTAGATATTATATTTAATCCGGAGTTGTCATGGAAAGTACAAAAGTATCTTGAAAATAAAGGAATAACACCTCTTCCTGTGTTTCATGCAGGAGAAGATTTTTCTTGGTTAAAGAAGTACATTGATAATTATGATTATATAGGAATAGGTGGACTTGCACAAATATCATCATCTAAAGCAAAATGGTACACAAGTTTAGGTGATCCTGCTTTTAATATGATATGTGATGACAAAGGTATGCCTAGAGTAAAAGTACATGGTTTTGCTATGACAAGTCCCGATTTAATTATAAATTTCCCGTGGTTTTCCTGTGATTCATCATCTTGGATGCAGTACGGAAAGTATGCTCTTATCCTTGTTCCTAAGAAGCAAGGGAATAAATTTATATACGATATTCCCCCGCACACACTTTGTGTGTCTTCTAGGAAAGAAGCTAAGATTAAAGCAAAACATTTTGATAGTTTATCCAAAATAGAAAAAACTCATGTGTATGAATATTTAGAAATGAAAGGAGTTCCTTTTGGTAAATCAATATTAAAAGAAGTATCTTTTGATAGAACAAAACCTGAGCTACCTATTTCTGTAACAGAGATTTCTTCTGAGGAAGAAATAATAGAAGAAGGTGTGTGTAATAATGGAGAGATACGTGATGATATTAATTTAGAATATTTTCTTGATTTGGAAGATAGTATTGAACCGTGGCCTCATGTTTGGAAAAGGAAAAGTAAAATGATAACTAGGTTACCTTTTTAAAGGAGGAAATTATGCAAGATTGGAAAAGAGATTATGTTGCTTCAAAAGTATATAAAGATGAATTGTATACTCTTATAGGATTACAGAAATCTTTGTATGCATTAGGACATTCTGTTGCTCTTGATGATTTGTATTGTGCTTTGAAAGGTTCAGGATGGGTGAAACTTAGATTAATAAGAGATAGACTTTTAGAAACAAAAAGAATGTTGCCTAAACATTCTCCTTTTGATGGAATCCGACATTTAATTAAATGGCCTTTATTAGTTGATAGAGAAGAAGATTTACCTGAATGGAAAAAATTTAGTGGGAGTAGTAATAAATAGATAAGGAGAAATTAAAATGAAAAATGAGTGCTGGTTTCAATTATTAGGAGCAGGTGTAGTTGTGTATGTAATTTTTATTCTTGCAACAATTATAAAATTAGCAATTAAATATGTTTGGTAATAATTAACTATAGGAGAACTATGCTTAGATCATATATACAAACCAGATTCCAAGTGGTTGGATTTCACCAGGACAAATCCGCATCTATTGATGTAGATTTTCAAAAACCTAGACACAGACATTTGTTTATTATAAAAGTAAAACTACCTATTATTGAAGGTAGTAATATAGATGTCTATAGTATTCAAAAATATTTGTTAAATACCTTACAAGAGATGTTCCCTAATTTTGAATTGGGGGAAACCTCATGTATTACGTTAGCTAAAATTGTGCTTAAAGTTTTGCAGGATAAATTCGGAATTAAAAAAGACATTACTATTTCTATTTCAGAAGATGGAGAAAACGATTTTATTGTTGTAGAATAATAAATAAAGGAGTTAGTATGCGTTTGTACTTAGCAGGTAATTTTATATTGCTAAATGATGTAGAAAAAGAACGTAAATTTAAAGATAAGATTTTAGCTAAAGGAAAGGAGTACCATAGATTAGTAAGTTTTTATTATCCAAAAAATGTTGCAACTGTATTAGAAATACAAAAGGAGATACAATGCCAGAAAGAAAACTTGGAAAAATAGAAAAAGATTTTCTTGAAGCTAAAGAAATAACAAAACGAACATCAGAAGGATTAAAAGAAAAATTTGATTGGATAGAAGATTTTCGTTTTGCAGGAGATATTAGTTTTAAACCCAACAGAACAAAAGTTTCTATTCAAGAAGCTACTGAAAGAAATGAAGAAGTTAGTTTTGGTTTGAATATGATTATGACATACTACGATATTAAAAAAATCAAAAGAGAAACAGAAGTTGTGATAAAGTATCGTGTTAGTCCTTTTTATGACATTATGTTTAAATCATATATAAAAAATTCTGTTTTAGCAGACGTAACAAAGCAATTTAAAAATATATGGATTATCTTAGCTTCTGGAGGAACACCCGAAGCTCCTACTGCATTTATTGTTACTAAATTAGGGGAATATCCTGAACAATGTTTTACTTCTACTACTAATAATAGATGGAAAATTTCTTTTAATAAGTATTTAAAATGGAAATCAGCAAAACAATTATCTATATTTGGAGATGATATGATTGCTGATGAATTTAATAAAATTAGAAAGGAGAAGTATGAAAGTAAATAGAAATGAATTGCTACAAGTGTTGTCAGCAGCAAGACCTGCATTGGCTAAAAAAGAAATAATTGAAGAGGCAGTTAGATTTATTTTCTTTGGTGATATACTTGCTACATATAATGATGCTATATGTATTTCTGTTCCTTTTAAAACAGATTTTACTTGTTCTGTACACGGAGAAGAATTGTACAAAATACTATCATCAATAAAAGATGATGAAGTAGATTTAAAAGTAGAAGATAATCAGCTTAAAATAACAGCTAAGAAAACAAAAGTAGGGATGACTACAATTGTAGGAGAAAAAGAAAGAGTCTCAACATTAATTGAGAAACTTACTGCTGATACAAAGAAAAAAGGTTTTTGGAAAAAACTTCCTAAAGATTTTATAACAGGAGTTTCTCTTTGTATGTTTTCTGCAAGTAAAGATATGACAACAGGAGTGCGTTGTTGTGTAGCTATTAAAGATAATACCATATATTCTACAGATAATTTACGTATTAGTAAATATATTATGAGTGAAAACACAGAAGAAATGTTGATTCCCGCGAGAGATGTAGTAGAACTCATTAAGTACTCTGTAGTTAAATTTGGAATTAGTGAAGGTTGGGTACATTTTATTACTAATGACGGAGTTATGTTTAATTGTAGAACAATGTCAGGTGAATATCCTTTTACTTCTATCGCTAGGTTTTTTCAAGCTCCTAGAAATGAGATAAATGTTCCTTCAACAGTAAGAGAAATTATGTTAGCTGCTGCTGTTGTAGCTGAAGGAGATGTAAGTGTTGCAAAGATAGTAGAAGTTTCTATTGAGAAGGGCAAATTGCTTTGTAAAAGTGAAGACAAAGGAAAAAAATGGATGGAAAATGAAGTAGATATAGAAGGATATGAGGGGGATAAAGTTACATTCTATATCAATCCTATTTTCTTCTCTCAGATTTTAGAAAAATCTACTTCTTTGTACTTGATACAAGGAGAAGAATTTCCTGATAAAGCTGTTTTTACAAATGATAATTTTACTCATATTTTAGCTCTTCCTGCTTAAGGAGAATTATGAAAACTTTAGTAGTGAAACCTTTCTTTACAGAGGAAGAAATAGATTCTGTACAAACTGCACAGAGTAATGAAACAAATTGTTCTTTGTGTAAGTTGTACAAAGGATGTATTTCTCCAAAGATGTCTGTAACAGGTCAAGGAAAAAAGAAAATATTAATAATAGCTGAAGCTCCTGGAAAAAATGAAGATGAAAAAAATATTCAACTTATAGGAGATGCAGGGCAGTATCTAAGAAAAAAATTAGCAGAAAGGAACATTGATTTAGAAGTTGATTGTTGGAAAACAAATTCTATTGTTTGTCGTCCCCCAAATAATAGAAAGCCTACGAAGAGAGAATTAAAATTGTGTAAACAGAATTACACAGATTTTATACAAGAAAATAAACCTAAATTTATTTTCTTATTAGGTGCTGCTGCAATAGAATCTTATTTTGGGGGAAGATTAGGAGAAGATGGAGGTAACTTGTCTCCGACAAGATGGAGAGGACTATGTATTCCTGATCCTGTTACTAACGCTTGGGTTATTCCTTTATTTAATCCTTCATATGCAAAGAGATTTGAATGGGATAATTTAATTCAATCTCAATATGAAAGAGATTTAGATTTTGCTGTTTCTTGTTTAAAGAAACAAGATCCTATATTTTATGATGTAGCGTCTTATATAACAATTCTTTCTTCTTTTAAAAAAGCTAAAACTTTTTTATTGTCTTTAATAAAGGCTAATCCTAAATTGTTAGCATTTGATTATGAAACAACAGGATTAAAACCTTTTAATAAAGGACATAAAATAGTTTCTGTGTCTGTATGTTGTGAACCTACTAAAGCATATTCTTTTCCTTTACAACATCCTTGTTTTACGATAGAGGAGCAAAAAGAATTAATGTCTTTGTGGAAGAAGATTCTTGAGAATAACTCAATTAAAAAGGTAGCTCATAATCTTTCTTTTGAAGATTTATGGAGCAACATAATTCTTGATGCATTAGTATCTTTGTGGGAAAGTTGTACTATGAATACTGCCCATATACTTGATAGTCGTACAGCTTTTACAGGACTAAAATTTCAGGCTTTCGTGCGTTGGGGAATACAAAATTATGATGCTGAAATGAAAAAATATTTGTCATCTAATGGTGCAGAATTTAATCGTATAGTAGAAGCTCCTTTAGATAAACTTTTATTGTACAATGGAATTGATTCATTATTAACATATTGGTTGTATGAAGAACAAGAAAAGGAAATGAATGATGATGAAAAATGGTTTCAACAATTTAATAAAGAAGGTTTAATTGTTTTTTCTGATATGCAATCTAAAGGTATTTTAGCTGATTTAGATTATTATAAAGAATTAGATAAAGAATTAAAAGATAAGATAAAAATTCTTTACAAAAATTTATTTTCTTCTGATGAAGCAAAGTTATTTAAAAAGAATAAAGGTAGAGAAATTTCTTTTACTTCTGATAAAGATTTGAGAGAATTATTTTTTAAATTAATGAAATTACCTGTAGTAAAAGAAACAGATACGGGACTTCCTTCTGTAGATGCTGAGGCAATTAAATCATTAGATTGTAGTATAGCAAAAGATTTACTTGAAGTAAGTAAACTTGAAAAAATTAAAGGTACTTATGTAGGTCAGTTTTTACGAGAAATAAATGAGGACGGTAGAATACATCCATTTTATTCTCTAAGTAAAACAACTACTTTTCGTTCTTCAAGTTCTAATCCTAACTGGCAAAATATACCGGTTAGGGACACAGAAGCAAAGAAATACATAAGATCAGGTATTTACCCTAGTAGAGGCAATCTTATTGTAGATTATGATTACTCAGCTTTGGAAGTAAGAATTTGCGCTTGTGTTACAGAAGATGATGTTCTTATTAATTATATAAATGATCCTACTACAGATATGCACAGAGATATTGCAAGTCAAATATTTAAATTAAATCCTGAAAATGTAAGTAAAGACTTGCGTTTTTATGCAAAGAATGGATTTGTTTTTCCTGAATTTTACGGTTCTTACTTTAAAAATTGTGCAAAGAATGTTTGGAAAGCTTGTGAAGATTTTGAATTAAAAACAAAAGAAGGACAATTTATATTTGATCATTTAGCTTCTAAAAACATAAAAGTTTATCAAGATTTTGAAAATCATCTTGAGGATGTAGAACGTGATTTTTGGGATAGATTTAGAATTTTCAAGAAATGGCAGGAAAAGAAGTGGAAGTTTTATGAAAAGAATGGCTATGTTCAGTTAATAACTGGGCCTAGATGCAAAGGTTTCTTAACAAGAAACGATGTGATTAATTACCATATACAAGGTCCTGCATTTCATTGTTTATTGTATAGTTTAATCAATACAAATAATCATTTTATAGATGCTGATATGCAATCATTTATTATTGGACAAATACATGATTGTATGTTAATAGACACATTTCCAGAAGAAAAAAATGAAGTAATTTCTGTATCTAAATATATTGCTACAGAAAAGATAAGAGAAGATTGGAAATGGATAATTGTTCCTTTAGATGTAGAAGTAGAAACAACAGAGATAGATCAAACTTGGTATCTTAAAACAGATTATAAGGAGGAGTAATGGCAGAAAGAAAAATTAGAACTTTTAGTACAGGTGCTACTAGGGATAGTGATGCAGATAAACTTGATTATGAAGGATTTTTATCTCCTTTAGTATTAGAAAGATATGCAGAATATATGCATACACATAGAAAACAATCTGATGGAACACTAAGAAGTTCAGATAATTGGAAAAAAGGTATTCCTATAGATCAATATATGAAATCTTTATTCAGACATTTTATGTCTGTGTGGAAAGGGCATTCTGTAGAAGAAATTAAAGAAGAAGATTTGTGTGCTATGTTGTTTAATGTAATGGGCATACTTCATGAACAATTAAAAAGCTATGTTCATGAAGAAATACATGATCAATTTTTGTTAGAAAAGAAAAAATATGATATTTATAATACGGAGGGAATATGAGTTTATATCAAACACACAGACCTACAACACTTGATGAAGTTGTAGGTAATAAATCAATAAAAGAAAGTTTAGAATCTGTTTTAAGTAGAGAAGACAAACCTCATGCTTTCTTGTTTACTGGCCCTAGTGGTACAGGAAAAACTACTTTTAGTAGAATTATAAAAGATATGTTAGAATGTTCCGAAGAAGATTTTTACGAATATAATAGTGCTAATACAAGAGGTATAGATACTATAAGAGAAATAGCACAGAATTGCCATTATTCTGCTTTGATAAGTAAAGTAAAAGTATATTTGCTTGATGAATGCTTTTCAGAAAATACAACTGTGTCTACCCCCAAAGGGAATGTGCGCATAAAAGATATTCAAGAAGGGGATTATGTTTTCAATCTTGAAGGAAAAAGAAAAGTAAAATATAAATTTAAAAATAAAGTAGGGTTAGACAGAGTTGTTCGTGTGGGCAAGAGTGATTCATCATTCATATATACAACGAAACAACATTTATTTTTTACTGATTCAGGGTGGAAAGAGGCACAGTATTTGACAAAAAAGGACTTGCTTTTCTTCTTTGATCATGATTCTATGTATAACAATAAGTATCTATTGAAGGAGAAAATGCGATATGAAAGAGAGAAAATGTCCAGTTTGTTTGCTGATGTTTACCCCCAAATACAGAAACAATTCGATATGTTGCAGCAAAAAGTGTGCCTCCATAAAAAAGAGCAAAAAAGAAACAGAGATTCGTCCTTGCGAATGGTGTGGGAAAGATATGGAGGTAATACTGACTCAAAAGACACAAAGACGTTTCTGTTCTCTGAGTTGTGTTTCTCACCATCGACAGAACTTGCCTCACATAAAAGAGATTTTTCATTCGGAAGAGCATCGGAAAAAAATGAGCAATTTGAGGAGAAATATGAATCCTTTACTAAAGGAGAAATTAGCGAAGGCTTCTTCAAAGAGGATGAAAGAGAACAATCCTTCTTTCATCCCCAATGTTGTAGAAAAACAAATTACTACGAGAAGAATAAATGGAACGCTTGGTCCGAAGAAACGAGGAGGAAATGGAACAGGACCTTCTCCTTCAGAAATGCTTTTACTAATAGCTTTAGGAAATTCATGGGAACCCGATCTTCCTGTAAAAACTTTTCCGGATTTTCCAAAAGGAAAGAAAAGGCAAGTGGGATTTCCTACTTGCTACAAAATAGATGTGGGGAATTCCCTACTGAAATTAGCAATAGAGATAGATGGATGGAGTCATTCTTTACCTGGAAGAATAGAACAGGATCTAAAGAAAGAAACTCATCTGAAAAAGTTAGGGTGGACAGTGTTGAGGTTTACAAACGAGGAAGTAATGACGAATCTTTCAAAGGTGTTATTGGAGATACAGAACGCAATCAAGGGTTTGTAGAATTTTATGATTTAGAGATTGATGGGCATCCTTCTTACTATGCAAACGGAGTATTAGCTCATAATTGTCATAAATCAACTAATGATGCGCAGAACGCATTGTTAAAACTTTTAGAAGACACTCCAAAGCATGTTTATTTTATTCTTTGTACTACTGAACCTGAAAAAGTATTAAAAACAATACATACAAGATGTACTTCTTATCAAACAAAATCTCTTTCTCCAAGAGAAATGCAATCACTTCTTTTGACTGTTTTGAAAAAAGAAGGAATAGATGTTTTTCCTGATACTGTTATACAAGAAATAATTAGAGTATCTGAAGGAAGTGCAAGACAAGCATTAGTTGTTTTGGATTCTGTTATTGATATAGAAGATGATGCTAAAGCTTTAGAAGCTGTAACAGCATTTAGTGTAGGAGAAGTAGAAGTATTAGAAATTTTTAAATCATTAATGAACAGTGATGATTGGAATTCTATTAGGAAAAAAGTAGCAACTGTATTGCAAAATACTGAACCTGAAAAAATAAGATATGCTATGTTAGGATTAGCAGGAGCTACTTTATTGAGAGGTGTAGATAATAGAGCTTCTATGTTAATTGATATTTTTTCAGAGAATACTTACAATACAGGAAAGGCAGGATTGATAAATTCTTTTTATATTTCTTGTCAATAAATGCATATTTTATATACGTAATGCTGGACATTGTATAAAAAATATGTATAATGTAGTTATACAAAGAAAGGAGATTGCATGTTTAAAGATGATATTAAATTAGAAATTGATCACTTGGATAAAGCTGCGTTAGATCAACCTTCACTCTATGCAGAGTGGGGAGAAAATTGGGCAAATGCTATTTTAAAAAAGGATAGAACAAAAGAAGCTTTGTCAGCAGCAAAGTCAAATGCTGATGCTGAGATAAGAGCAAATCCCTTTGTATTTGGGTGGAATTCTGAAAAGAATCCTACAGAAGCTTGGGTAGCAAATCAAATTGCATTACATGAAAAAGTAGTAGAACTTGAAAGTGATTTGATAGATGCTCAGTATGAAGTAAATATGATGGGAGTAGCAAAAGAATCTTTAGATCACAGAAAGAAATCTTTAGAAATTCTTGCTATGCTTTACACAAGTAGTTATTTTGTAGGAAAGGCAAGAACAGAAAAGAATTATGTCGAAACTCTTATTGAAAAGGGGGCGGAAGCACAGACACAAAAATTAGAAAAGAGTCCTAGGATGAAAAGAAATAGAAAGGAGGATGTATGATTGGAATATTTTAAATGGTTTATTTATTTAGTGATAGGATATATAGCTTTTTGCATAGTAGTAAGTAGTGCTTCTTATACTATATTCAGCACATATTTTCTTGCAAAAGAAAAACACATTAAAAGTTTAACAACAATATTAGGAGGATTTAATGAAGGCAAGTGACAGACGTAAAGGTTATGCAGAAGCATTGAAGAAGAGACAAGAAGATAGTTATTCAAGAAAAGATGATAGCGGTAAATATAAAACTATTTGGGGAGAAGGAAAGAAACTTCCATTTTGGAAATGTACTGATGCAGAACATAGCATTAACATTATTCCTTTTTATGCAGGTAAAAATCATCCTTATAATATTGAAGGAGAACCTACTTATCTACTTGATGCTTGGGTTCATTACAAAGTAGGAGCAAATGAAGATTCTTACATCTGTTTAAATAGAATGTATAAAGAAGCTTGCCCTATTTGTGAGTATCAGACTAAACTAAGGAAAGCTGCAAATGATTCTGATGATCCTGAATCGTTTAAGAAAGAAATTGATGCTCTTAATCCCAAGAGAAGAGCTATATACAATATTCAGTGTCTTGATTCTAATAAAGAGATTGATAAGGGTGTACAGGTTTGGGACGTGTCTCACTTTTTGTTTGAAAGAGAATTGCTTGAAATTTCTCGTAAGAAAAGAGGAGGGGGATTTGTTTACTTTTCTGATCCTGATGATGGGAAAATAATTTCTTTCATTAGAAAAGGATCTGGTCCTACAACTACTGAGTTTGCAGCAATAGAATTTGAAGAAAGAGATGAAGTCATTTCTGATGAATTGCTGGATGCTGCTTATCCTCTTGATGAATTAGTGCACCGTCCTTCTTATGCAGAAGTTAAAGCTGCTTTCTTAGGAATACCTATAGCGAAAGTTCTTGATGAAGATAAAGAAGATACTTCTTCTCGCAAATCAAAAAGAAATGCTCCTAAAGAAGAAGATGTTGATGATGATACAGATGAAGATGTTGATGATGATATACCAGATGATGATGACACAGATGAAGATATAGAAGATGAAGAACTGCCCGATGATGTTTGTCCAAGTAATCATGATTTTGCCGCAGATTTTGACAAAACTAATGATTGTGAAGGTTGCCCTAATTTTAATACTTGCAAAGTAGAAAATAAAAAAATGAAAAAGTATAAATTAGAAGACAAGAGCGGTTCTTCCCGTAGAAGGAGAAGTTAATGGCAAAGAAGAAATCAGAGGAAGTAGCTGATGCTGTAAATGAACCTGTTGATGCTATTAAGTTGCTAGGAGGTAGCAAAAAACTCACATCAGTTTCAGATGTTGTATCTACAGGTTCAACTTTACTTGACTTAGCAATTTCAGGGGGAAGGAGAAGGGGGGGAGGAATCCCCCCCGGGATTCTTGTGGAGTTTTACGGACCTTCTTCTTCCGGAAAGAGTGCTCTTTTATCTGAAATTTGTGCTTCAGCACAAAAGAAAGGGGGAGAGTGTAGATTTTGTGATCCTGAAGGTCGTTTAGATTCTGAATATACTGAGATATACGGAGTATCTATTAGTGAACAATTTGAATATTATCGTCCTGATACAGTAAAAGAAATGTTTAATGAGTATCTTTGGAAATGGCAACCTAAAGATACTTCTAAAATAAATGTATTTGCAGGAGATTCTATTGCTGCTTTGTCTTCTGATATGGAAATGGAAGATGAAGATAAAATGGGGGGTAGACGAGCAAAAGAGCTTTCAGCAGGATTACGAAAGTCTGCACGTTTAATTGCTTCTCCGGATAAACTTATAGTGTTTTCTAATCAAATACGTATTGATATGAAAACAGGACGAGAGAAAGCTACAGGAGGTGAAGGACTTCCTTTTTATGCTTCTCTTAGAATAAGAGTAGGTCCTGCTAAGGACGCTAATAAAATTGTAAAGACTAAAACAGTAAATGGAAAAGCTTTTGAAAAGATTTTAGGTATTAAGAGTGAATGTATTGTAAAGAAAAGTTCTGTTGATTCTCCTTATAGATCAGCAAACATTTACATTGTCTTTAATTATGGAATAGATGATGTTAGAGGTAATTTGCAATACATAAAAGATTGCACAAAAGCAACTTCATATGATTGTATAGATAAAACATATGTATCAATGGATGATGCAATTGCTTACATTGAAGAAAATAATTATGAAAATGTTATAAGAGAAAATACTATAGACATATGGGAAGGAATTGAAAAAGCATTTAAAATAGAAAGGAAATTAAAGGATAGATAAAAATGGCTGATCTACAAGAATTATTTAAACAAATGACAATTACATTAAGAGAAGCTATTGTTGATGCAGAGAAATTTGATATAAAAGAATTTGATACAGCAGGTATCAGTGCAAGAGGTAATCTAAGAAAATTAAAAATTTTAGCCTCAGAAACTTCTGAATTGATTCAAAAAATTAGAAAAGATAATAAAAAAAGAAGAAAAGAATTATTGAATTCAGTTGAAAAACAGAAAGGAGAAACTGATTAAATATGAATGTAAGCACAGATGAAATTATAACCGAAATTGCTGCTTCAAAAACACCAATTTTATTGGATTTTTGGGCTACTTGGTGTGGTCCTTGCAAAGTAGTTACTCCCCTTGTAGATAATATTTTAAATAAGTATAAAGGTAAACTTAAAGTTTTAAAAATAGATGTAGATGAACACCCTACATTAGCTTCTTCTTATCAAATAAGAAGTGTTCCTACATTAATAGGAATAGTAGAAGGAAAGATTATAGATGGACATACAGGTCTTATTTCTATGGAAGGACTTGATGATCTAATCAAGAAAATAATTTAGTGATAATCATACTTGATTGTAATGCAATTTGTTATATGGCAAAATATAGTTTGAAGAATTTGTCATGGGAAGAAAAAAAGACAGGGATATTGTTTGGTTTCTTCCGTCAACTTTTTTTTCTCTCAGAAAAGTTTCGTACTAATAAATTTGTTTTTTCGTGGGACTCTCGTAGTTCTTTAAGAAGAGAAATTTATCCTAAGTATAAAGCAAATAGAAATAAAAATAAAACGGTTGAAGAAAAAGAAGAAGATAAAATTGCATATGCACAATTTAATCTTCTTAAAGATGAATTACTTCCTTCATTGGGTTTTAAAAACATATTTGAATTTGAAGGATACGAATCAGATGATATTATTGCTGAGATTGTAAAGACAAATAAAATGGAATTTCTTATTGCTACTTCCGATGAAGATATGTACCAACTTCTTTCTGATAATGTTTCCATATATAATCTTAGTAAAAAATGTATTTATACTAAAGAAGATTTTGAAAAAGAATACGGAATTACTTGTGATAAATGGGCACTTCATAAAGCTATTATAGGATGTTCTACTGATAATGTAGAAGGTATATATGGAGTAGGAGAGAAAACAGCTTTACACTATATAAAAGAAGAAAAATTATCAGTAATTCAAAGTCAAAAGATAGCTACTAATAAAAATATGATAAAAAGAAATTTAAAATTGGTAGAACTTCCTTTTGAAAACACTCCCGATGTTTCTCTTGATTTTGATGAATCTCTTTCTTTCGATGTATTTGTAAATATCTGTAATAGATATGGATTTTTTCTTTTTTTAAAAACTCCTTCTTTAAAAAAGTGGAGTAATTACTTTCAATTAGTGTGAGGTCAAATGGAATTAATTGTAGATATAAGAGGTAAGCTGCCTAAAGACGCATTAAGAAAAATCTCTTATGAGACAGATCGTTTCTTTAAAAAAATGGAGTGGAATAAACTAAACTACAAAGTAAAATTACTTAGTTATTCTAATGAATATGTTATTTATGATATAAGTAAAGTGAAACATCCCCCTAGAATACGTCTTAATAGGGGGAAGAAAAATATTCAATCAGAATTACCTACAAAAAAGGAAAACGATGATAAAATCAATAACAGTTGAAAATATTTTTTCTTATAAAGGAATCACAAAAGTTTCTTTTGTTGAAGGATTAAATGTTATTACAGGTAGCAGTTGGTCAGGGAAATCTGCATTATTAGATGCAATTCAATGGGTAATTGCTAATCGTCCTTTAGGTGATTCTGTAAGAAATTGGTATTGTAAAGAAGATGATCTTGTAAGAGTTACAATTGAATTTGATGATTGTATCATTACTAAAAAAAGACAAAATAATGTTACTTGGTATGAACTAAATACAAAAGAATATGGAGTTGTAAAGTATAACGTACCTGAAGAAATTACTTCTATGATTAATCTTGCTGATTACAATGTAAGAACACAAGAAGAACCTTATTTTTTAGTAGGGGATACTTCGGGTAAAGTAGCTGAGAGATTAAATGAATTGATAGGATTAGATATTATTGATACATTGTTTACTAATCTTACATCACGTATAAAAATAAAAAAGACATACGAATTATTAAGTAAAGATGAATTAGAAAAAGCAGAAAAAAAATTATGTAATTATTCTTTGATTGATAAAATAGAAGAACACATTAATTCCTTGTCTGATAAAGAAGATGTTTTTGAGAAATTACAGCAAAGAATACAAAGTATATCAAGTTATCTTACAAATATAACTGATGTAATTAAAAAAATTGATAAATATTCTGGGCTATTGTCAAGTGAAGTTTATCATAAAAAAATAAAAAAGAAGTTAGATTTGTATCAAAATAAAAGTACAATGTATTTTTCTTTAGATAATTTAATTACTAAAGTAAATCAACACAAAGAACAAGTTTCTTCTGAAGAA
>Ga0265297_10004577_pt1 | contig 22313 bp, 20 predicted proteins | sample Munlanlwell13791_FD_192502 | JGI IMG/M metagenome (GOLD analysis project Ga0265297, IMG submission 192502) | Leachate microbial communities from a municipal landfill in Southern Ontario, Canada - Leachate well 137-91 | ecosystem: Engineered > Solid waste > Landfill > Unclassified | place... | reverse complement strand
GAGCTCCTCAAAATCAACATAATTGGGTATTACTTCTATCTTACGCATACTGATTTTAAGGCGCCTTGAAAGCGAAGATTTAACAAACTCTGATACGGCAATAAATTTTTTATTGCACAATCTTCCACTAAAGCTGTCCAACAATTTGCGCTTTAAAGAATATAAGTATTCATTATCCGGCTCATAAACTGAAGACTGGACGGTAGAAACGATTGCTGAAACGCCCAACATCTTCCCCAACAGCCTTCCGTAAAGGTCAGAGAAAAAAAGCTGGGTATGGATAATATCAACATGGTTTTTTCTGATTATGCTTGCCAGCTTTAATGCGCTACTTAAGTTGTAGGTGCCGTTGAGGCAATAAACCGGTATTCCTAAAGCCTTAATCTGCGCAGATAATCTGCCGCTGCCATTTAACGAACAGACTATATTCTTAAACCTGTTTTTATCCATAAATCTTAAGTCATTCCACAGCCTAAGCTGGGCACCGCCAATATCTAGACTTTCGATTAAGTGTAATATTTTCATATTTAATCAATTAACCTAGCCGGCACAAGTCCTATCGCACTGAAAAATATGATGCAAGGCCAGTAGGGAACTGTATAGTTAGCGTCCACAGCAATAAACATATAGAGTATCTGGGCATATAACAACGGCAGGAATATAAAGCCGAATGTCAAAAGCCTTCTCCTTACCAACCAGATACCTCTTAAGGCTGCTAAAATATAAAAGATGTTAATGGCGAAAAGCAAATATTTTGTCCCCAGAATAAGCACTTCTTTCGGTTCATTCTTTGTATAATAAATGATTTTTGGGAAATCCGGATGAAGTAATCTTAAATTTTTGGTGTTGATAAAAGCAAATTCATCCGCATGAAGATTTACCCAGACCCTTGGCATCCGCTTAATGCGCATGAGCGCATATTTGAAGGGGTGTTCGCGTATAACATCTACAGCCATGTCAAAAAGTATCTTGTCGTACTTGACCTGATCCTCTATGCCTGACCTTCTGTGTAGAGTCATCTCATACCATTTATCATATACATATTTAATTTCGGGGTTTTCATCAAGGTATTTTATTAAAGAAGCACTGTCGTTAACTACATCTCCCAAGGTTCCAGAAAATAAATGTATGCCTACTGCTTTTCCTGCACTTAATGGTATGAATTTACCTGTCATATAATAATTCCTTACAATCCAGGGAATCATAACAACCATCACGCCTAAAGAATATACTGCTATTTTTTTTAATACTTTCTCTTTCTCGATCTGTGTAAAGACAAGGTAACCTCCAAATATAAAAACAAAACTAAAAAATTCCAATCGGCAGTAACCCATTAGAATAGTTGATATGCCAATGGCAAAGAAAAGCCAAAGATTTTTTGACCGGTTAGACTTTGATAATAACCATAAAGATAATATCATAAAAAATACAGTCAGGCTTTCCGGGTTTAGTAAATTTGCGTAAACCGCTGTTATGGGACAAAAGGCGGCTAAACCTAAGCCGATAAAGGCTACTTTCTCTTTAAAGTAGCTTCGTAAAATAAAAAACAATAATAGGCATCCTACGGTATCAAGCAAGGCTTGGATAATTCTCACTGTATTTAGATTGACACCGAATATTTTATATATAATCGCCAGGAAGATTGAATACACAGGAGGTTTATAAAAGCTAGGCGGATATGGAGGAGAATTAAAATGTGAATATCCCCTGCCTTCCAGCATATTGATTGCCCCAAAATGATATCTCTTTATACTCGCCTCGAATGTCCGGACAGGAAGACAAAAAATAATAAACAGGCGGAATAAAAACCCGATTAAAAGGATAACCATTATCTTTTTACGAAAGCTCATGCTTCTCTCTTTCTTAACACGGCCAAGGCCGTGTGCAATTCTTTACTCTTAAATAAGTAAGATATAAAGAGATAAAATAGTACTCCGAGTGAAAAACTTACTCCTACGGCAACGATTTTTTGATACAGATAGATAATGGAAAAATATTTTTGTATTGTATAATGTAAAGACGCAGTGAAAAAAACTAAAAATAAATTCAATAAGACAATTTTAAGGAAAGCGGGATTTAAAAAAATATTTTCAAAGCCGTACTTTTTTCTTAAATACCAGTGATTCATCAGGAAGCCCTGCAAATGCGTCAGTGAATTGGCAAATATAATTCCCCAGAATTTAAACCTTTTAAACAAAACAATGGTTAAAAAAATTACGACTGCCATACGCAGGATATTGATTATATTCGGCCTCAACGTGTTTTTCATAGACAGAATAACGGCAAACTGTATATTATTTGATGCCTCGGGAAGAAGGAATATCATACACCAGGAAAATGCCAAACCTAACTTAGCAACAATATTAGGGTCGCTGAATTTACTCTCGAAGAAAATATTAGAAAGCCATACGCCATTAATAGCCAATAGAATCAATATGGGGACAGACACATAATTTATCATATTAAGCAACTGTGTATAAACTTTTTTGAGTTGTTGTATGGAATATTTGGATTTTTCTTTAATAAAATAGACAAATGAAAATTGCAAAAGACTATCAATGACAAAAATTTCAACATACTCCTTCATTCTCATGACGAGAAAATAGACAGAGGCCAAACCCGGGGCAAGCATAGAAACAAAAAAACTCTGAATTGCTTCCATAATCTGGACAAAAAAACTGCTAAAGTAATACGGGTACAGCAATATTGGGATTTCTTTAACTAACTTATCTTTGAAATTTAATCTAAACCTATATGAATAATTAAAGTTAAAAATAATATAAAATCCAAGCACAAATAAATGTGTAAAAGCACCCAATAATGTTCCATAAACAATGCTAAAAATTCCTAATCTTCCAACAGAAAAATAAACAAAACAAACTACAATTAGCGGTGATATTAAATTTGATATCGCCCATTGGCCAAACTTATTAAATAAATTGAAGATGCTTTCGAACAGGCTCATTACAGATTGATAAAAGAATAATGGAATCACCAGCCTGAATATCTGAATCGTAAGAAGCTTTTTATCATCAGCAAATCCTATAGCAATAACTTTAACCAAAACAGGGGCCAGGAAATACGCGGCCAACATAACCAAAAAAGATATAATGAGCAGGATGTTAAAAAAATTGCCAATATCATCTTCTACGCTCTTGCGGTTTCTGACGAACTTTTCCGAAAGGACCATTATAAAAATTTTAGGTAATGTCCCTACCCTGATAAATTTTAAAATTATCAGGTTTATTGAAACTGCCATCAGATAAGCGTCGGTAGCATTGCCTAAACCAAGATTTTTAGCTATCAGAATAGCCGGCAGAGAAATTAGGATGCCTCTTAGCGCAGAGCAAACCGCTACAACAGATGAATGCTTCAAGCCCTTCCTATATGTGCTGTGGGATATTGATCCTTCCATGGGTTTTACGATAAACGATCCTATCTTAGAAATCCTAAAATGGCCTGGTAAATTCTTTCTGTGGCCATGCCATCGGCTTTATAAACAAGGGTTTGTTTAACTTTTTGTCTTTCTTTGCTATGAAGCCAGGGATTAGACAAATACTTATTCACCCCGTCAATAAGGTCATCCGGATTCGTGGCCAAATAAGTAGCGCCAATATCCTTTATTATCTTGAAATGATGCCGATAGACACTGTCAATAATAAACTTTTTAAATAATTCCGGCTCGACCGTACTAAATGCTACATTTACCACCGGCCGGTCAAGAATGGCAGCCTCAATGGTAGCGGTAGAAACAATGCTTACCTGAACATCTGTATGTTTTACTAAGTTAGCAAAATGATATAACTCTTGCTTATTGGGATTCCATCCTAATTTCAAGCTGTGTCGGGCCTGATTATCTACGATTATATCCGGCTGATTATAAAATTTACTAAAGTCTAGTTCGTTTTTGTCTGGGCTCGTAGGTGTAGGCCTGCAGATTAAATAGACTGGATAAGCAAATTTTTTCTTTCTTAAGGCATCCAGGAGTATATCTACGATATAGGCATTTTTGAGTAATCCCGGGCAGGTAGCAACCATTGTGATTAATTTCTTTTCAGGATCCAACCCCATCTTCCTAAAGAATTCTTCCCTGGGCATAAAGGTATCTTTTTTCCAGTAAATATCAAAATGTGCGGGCCCGAGCAGATATATATCTTCGTCTTTATAAAAATGGTGGGTTTGCGCTTCTTTCTTCTGGAACTCATTCCATACCCCAAGGCTGTCCGACTTAAACCATATCGGCCCTTTTCGCTTGGCAAGGTTATCCCAGGAATGAATAAGCACGAGCGTTTTAATCCCCCTCTTCTTTGCCTCAGCATAAACCGGTATATCTCTTCTGGAATAAACTCCGAGAGAGCCGCCAATCACTAAATCAGGCTTATACTTGTCAAAAATACTTCCGTAAAGACGGTGGTATTTATTATAATATCTTTTCCGAATTTGCACTTTCATAAGAAAATTATGCAGCCAGAGGAAAAATTTATTGTCGTGGGCAAGCAGCCAAAATTTCCAAATCAGCCTATCCATTAAGTCAGGCAACCTATCTACATCAAATAATTTTTCAATGAATATACGCTCGCTGAAAGAAAATTCTTTTACAAAATTTTCATCATCGTATCCGGGGGTGAGAACAACGATTCTGATATCATCTAATTTCAACAACTTCTCTAATACCCCGGTCCTAAGAAGATTCCTTGCAATATAGCCAGTGGAAACCGAATATAATATTGTCTTCATATTAATACACTTATTTTAAAGTTAAGAAATATTGAAATATTCCATTTTCAAACTGCTCTTCTGTTCCTGGAGCTGCTCAATATTTTCTCTTTGCTTATCCTTCAGCAAGCCTATTTTTTTTGCTAATTTATAAATTATTAAAAAGGGCAAAAAGAGAAGCTGACGATCGTCAATGTGGTAAAGCAATTTATCTCTCAAATATTTAATCATGATTAACGGATGTTTATATAGATAAGCTTGGTAATTTTGCTGCATTTTGCTCTCAGTATCCAATTTTAATTCGTATAGCTCCTGATCTGATAACTGAGTAAGATTAACCAGGGGCAGCCCCTTGCTGAATCCGGAATCCCGTCTACTGAGCGCGTGAAGATATTGCTCCTCATCTTTGATTATTCCCTCGTTTACAACATCTTCATATAATTTACTTCCGGGCAAAGGGGTAACCAAATGAAAACGCCTTCCAGGATGGCCCAGCCGTTTAAATAACCCTATGGTCTCACTAATAGTATCCCTATTCTCTCCGGGGTATCCCATAATCAACTGGACTTTCATATCCATATCCAGTTTCTGGCAGATTTTTACAGCCCGCACTATCTGTTCTACGGTCTGGCCTTTATTCATCAGCTTCAACATCTTGGGGCTGCCGCTTTCTATGCCAAATCCCAAACTGGTACAACCGCATTTCTTCATGTGTTTTACTAATTCATAATCTACCTTATCTACCCTGGCCTGGCCCATCCAGATGATATTTAAGGATTTAAGCCTCGACGCCAGTTCATAAGCGCGCTTTTTATCTACTAAATAAAGCTCATCCCGAAAAGATATCCCATTGATTTTATGTGTCTTAATCAAATACTTTATTTCTTCTATAAGATTGTCTATTGAACGCAACATAAAATGCCTGCCCATAACTTTTGAACAAAAGTTACAGCCCATAGGGCAGCCGCGCCCGGTAATCATCTGTCCTATACGCATACCTTTTTTAAATTTTCTTTTTGAATCCATGTCAGGGGAGGCACCGCACCAGATGTAATCTTCCATTGACATGATTTCATAAGCAGGCCAGGGTAATTTATCTAAGGAAGACTGCGGCGCAGGCTCGTTCTTAATAATCTCGCCTGTTTTGGTCTTATAAAATATTCCCGGTACATCCTTGAGGTCCTGTAAGTTTTCCATTATGCCGCAAGTAGTTTCTTCCCCTAATCCTATGACGCATATATCTGCCTTGGTATTTTTAAGCACTATCTGTGCCGAATGCGTAGCCAAAGGACCGCCTACTATAACCGGAGTTCCTAAATATTGCTTTATAATGTCTATCAAATTTTTTGTGTAGGTATAGCCGCCGGATAAAGAACTGATGCCAAATATGTCGCAATTCATTTTCTTTAAGGCAGGGATTATCTCTTGTTTCTTGAGATATGTTGTATTTAAATCGAGTATTTCCACCCGATGACCCTTTTGCATTATATAACTTGCAATATATCCGATACCGAACGGAAAAGGCCGCATGTTCTTTTCTTTATCATAAGTATAAAAAACATGAATTAACCCTATTTTCATATTAATATTTAATTCCGCTTAAAGACCAAACTCATCATATTGCCCCAAAAAGCAGGGCTACGATTGATTTTATCAAAATGGCCATCGTTTTTTAACTCATACGCCTTCAATACCTCATAGTGATCACGGTGTATATCCGCGTACGGTGTCTCCAGATATGGGAAATCTTTTGCTATCAGATTCAAATTAAACTGCGAGCATAACCTGGAAAGAGAAGATAAGCTAAAATAAAACAGATGCCGGATAGGATGAAATTGATTCCATTTTTGGCGGTAAAGCTTCGCACAGAAACTATCTACGTTAGGAGTAGCGCAGATAAAAAATAATCCTCCCTTTCTTAAGAGTCCCTGGACCTTCTTCAATACAGCCAGAGGATCAAAAAGATGCTCTATGACTCCCCGCATAATGATTAAATCAAAAAAACCCTTTGGGAACTTGGTATCTTGAAGATTAAGATTGAAAATATTGTTTCCAAAAGAATACTTTTTCTTTGCGTATTCAACAGCCTTGGCATCAAGTTCGACTCCATATTTATCAAAATTATTACTTAAAACATTCAAAAAGAATCCTCCGCTGCAGCCTACATCCAATACTCTCCCGGATGAGATATAAACCTGAAGGAAATCCTTATCAATCTGATACTGCAATTTACGCTGCCTGGTTTTTATCTCATCCTTAAAACGCATCCCGATATAGTCTTGATAGTACCTATTCAGACCTGCCTCATTCAGAGAAGGATTTATCCAGATGAAGTTACACTTATTACATTTAACTGCTTTATAAGATCCGTATTTGGCCCATAAACGGTTTTCCCTGCTTTTACAAATTATGCATTCCCGATAAGTATCCATATAACCCGTATATGCTTCCAAATCTTCCGGAATAAGTTCAGGGTTGCAATCTTTATGTTTTACAGTCATAAGGAAAGTTTTTCTTTCATTAGAAGCTTCGCAAATTTAAAATCTAAAGGAGTATTTATATCTAAAGATTCCACCTCTTCCATCACAAAAGGTATAATCTCCGTTCCTGTTATTGAATTTTTTTTAAATATTACCGAGGTCCTTACTACATCTATACAGGCATTCTGGACAAAAACCTCTGGTAAAACCTGATAAGATAATGTATGTGCTTCAGGGCGTTTCTCTTCTGGGGGAATAAATGACCTTAAACGGTTCATTTTTTGATCTATTGTCCACATCTTATGGGGATGCTCTGAGCATAGCCTTACGGAACGAACCGAATCTGCTTGGGGTTCAGCGAGAAGAAGCTCTATCGCTTTATCTACGGACTCAGCTTTACGAAAAGGAGACGTAGGGAATAACTTTACTATTAAATCCGGTACATAATTTTGGTTTTCTTTAAGCCAATTGAGCGCATGAATAAATGCATCTAATTCGGTTGAATCAGCCTTAGATATTTGGGTAGGCCTTCTAAAGGGAGCTTCGGCACCAAATTTTTCCGCTACCCCGGCTATTTCATCGCTATCCGTAGAGACAATAATCCTACTTACATACTTTGATTTCTTTGCGCACTCAATAGCATAAGCAATAAGAGGCCTAGTGCCTAAAATTTTAATATTCTTATTTGGCACTCTTTGCGAGCCTGCCCGCGCAAGTATCAGACACATTATATTCAATTTATTTCTCATCCTTTCCTAAAAAAGCTCTTGTCTGGCTTATTATCTCATCTATGGTCAAACCCTCTTCTTGTCTTATCCAGGCAGCAGATCCTGTGCCGGGAAAACGGTCTTTTATCCCGATTCTTCTTACCTTTGCTTTGCCTGTTTCTGCGACAATTTCGCTTACTGCTCCACCCAAACCTCCTAAAACATTATGCTCTTCTATGGTTATAATATAGCCTGTATCTAAGGCTGCTTGAATAATTGCTTGACGGTCTATAGGTTTAATAGAAGCCATCTGTAAAACCCTGGCTTCAATCCCATAATCTTTCTTAAGTTCATCCGCTACCATAACTCCTGTGTGCATCATAGTACCTGTAGTAATAATCGTAACATCAGATCCTTTTCTTAATTCTGTTGCGCGACCAATAGAAAAATTATCGCTATCGCCATAAACATCTTCTACATCCCCTGTAGCCAAACGTATATACACAGGGCCCTGGTAATTCAAAGCAGCCTCCACAGACTGCTGCATCTCTCTTGTATCTCCAGGAACAAGGACAGTCATGTTGGGGATTGAGCGCATAATCGCAATATCCTCAATAGCATGATGAGTTGTGCCTGCAGAGCCGGCACTGATTCCGGCATGCGTTGCGACAAATTTAACGTTTAACTTAGGATATGCCACTGTTGTCCTGATATGTTCGCAGGCACGCATAGACGTAAAACAAGCAAAGGAATGCGTAACAGGCAATTTCCCTCCTAAAGCTAACCCGGCAGCAATTCCCACCATGTTCTGCTCTGCCACGCCTACTTCTATATGTCTTTGCGGAAAAGCCTGCTGGAATTGTATTGACTGCGTGGATTCTTTTAAATCCGCCTCCAGCGCGACCAGCTCGGGGTATTTTTCACCCATTTCCACCAGGCACCTTCCATATTCCCCGCATAACGATTTCTTGGACATTTAATTTGCGCTTTTAGTTTCTCTTCTGGCTATTTCAGCATGCTCACCCTTTAAAGGCCTGCCATGCCACTCATGATTATTTTCCATAAAGGAGATGCCTTTACCCTTTACGGTATTTGCTATAACTAAGGAAGGCTTGCCCTTTTCAAAAGGAGTTGCCTTCAGCACCATTATAATCTCCTGCAAATTATGGCCGTTTATCTCTCTGACTTTCCAGCCAAAGGCCTCCCATTTATCTTTGTAAGGCTCAAGCGCCATAATTTTTTCAGTAGGGCCGTCTATCTGTATCTTGTTTCTATCAATAATTCCAATCAGGTTGTCAAGTTTATAGTGGCTCGCTGACATAGAAGCTTCCCAGATTGAACCTTCCTGTGTTTCTCCGTCACCCATTAAAACAAATACCCGGTAGGCATCGTTATTCATTTTTCCAGCCAGGGCTAAACCTACGCCAACGGACAAACCATGACCAAGGGAACCGGTATTTGCCTCTACGCCGGGAACCTTTGAAGCGTCGGGATGGCCGCAGAGCAAACTATTATCCTGCCTGAAGCTCAACAGGGTTTTTAAGTCAATAAACCCTGCCAGGTGCAATGCCGTATACAAGGCTACAGATGAATGGCCTTTGCTTAAAATAAAACGGTCTCTGTCACTGCGGGATGGATTTCCCGGGTCTATATTCATTACCTCAAAATATAGCGCGACTAATATGTCAATGCAGGAAAACGCGCCTCCTGGATGGCCGCAACCTGCGCAAATCAGGGCTTCAACCATAAGATTCCTGGCCTTATCCGTAATCTGCTTTAGCTCATCTGTTCTGTTATCGCTTATCTTTCTCATTTGTATATTGTGAATTCTGGCTAATGCCGCTGTAATCTATGTATATGGTTTTCAATTCAGAAAATACATCTAAGGCCTGCACCCCAGGTTCCCGTGTCCCAATGCCGGAATTCTTTAGCCCGCCAAAGGGCAGATGCGGCTCTGAGCCAAAGGTAGGCGCATTTACATAACAACATCCGGCTTCAATGCGTTCTAAGGCATACATCGCAGAGTTGATATCAGAAGTAAATATGGAAGCAGTTAGACCATAATCTACATCATTTAATTTATCAATTGCTTCTTGGAGGTTCTTTATTTTAAAAACAGTCAGCACAGGGCCGAATATCTCTTCCTGTGCAATTCTTGAATGAATATCAACACCCGTAAGAATAGTTGGTTCAATAAAGTTGCCCTTTGCAAATTTCCCGCTTTTTAGAGCCTTGCCCCCAAATATAATCTTGGCCCCGTCTTTCTTTGCTTCTTCAATATAAGACATAATTTTATCAAACTGCCGTTTACTGATAATAGGGCACACCTTCGTATCAGAATCCTTGCCTATGCCAACCTTCATTAGTTTTGTTTCATTGATGAGCTTCGTTAAAAAAGCTTCAAAAATAGACTTGTGCACAAAAATCCGGCTGGTTGAGGCGCATCTTTGCCCGGCAGTGGAAAAAGCGCCTGCGGCAACTGCCTTTGCTGCTGCCAGAGGGTCAGCATCATCCATAACTATAAGGCCGTTTTTACCGCCTAATTCCAAGGAGCATTTTTTCATTTGGCGGCCGCATTCCTGAGAAATCAACTGGCCTACTTTAGTTGAGCCGGTAAAAGAAATTAACCTGACTTCGGGATGCTTTACCAGTGCCTGGGCTACCTTGCTTCCTGAGCCATAAACAATATTAACTACTCCAGGGGGGAATCCAGCTTCTTCCAAAATTTCTCCCAATAAGTAAGCAGTAAGAGGTGATTCCTGCGAAGGTTTTAAAACAACCGTATTCCCGCAGATTAAGGCAGGAAATAATTTCCAGGTGACAATAGCCATCGGCGCATTCCAGGCAGTTATTAATCCGCAGATACCTATGGGAATTCTTTTAGTTAATGCCCAGCGTTTCGGCAGGCTTGAAAAAGTAGTCTGGCCATACATCCGCCTGCCTTCTCCTGCCATAAAATAGGCTACATCAATGCTGGATTGTATATCTCCGAGTGATTCCGGCATGGTTTTACCCATCTCCCAAGTAATCACCTTTGCCAAAGATTCCTTTTTTTTCATAAGTAAGCAACCGGCATTATATATTAAATCACCCCTCTTGGGCGCCGGCAGTTGGCTCCAGTAAGCAAATGCGTTATGAGCTGCCCTAACTGCCCTGTCAATGTCTTCTTCTGCCGAATCAGGGAATAATCCGATAATATCGGAATTATCTGCAGGGTTGATATTTTCAAAATACCTGCCTGTAGCAGGCGCCGAAAATTTTCCGTCAATAAGATTTCTATATTTTTTCATGTCTCACCTTTTTTTTACCAGGCAGTAAAGCCTCCATCAATAATTATATTGGAGCCTGTCATATAAGAAGAGGCATCCGAAGCCAAAAATAGAATCGCTCCATTGTATTCAAATTCTTTGGCCATCCTGGCCATTGGCACTCTCCTGGCATACTCTTTAAGGAATTCTTTATCTTGATTATTAAAAACCCCTCCGAGGGAAAGGGTATTTACCCTCACCTTTTTATCTGCCCAATAGGTGGCCAGGTAACGGCTAAGGTTAATCACTCCTGCTTTTGTTGCTGCATAACCGACCGGCTTAAAAAATGGCTTGCCTTCTTTTGCACGATATTTATAAATCCGCTGGTCCGGAGAAATATTGCCGTAAATAGAAGAAATATTAATAATGCTTCCGCCATTGTTTTTAGCCATATACCCACCCACAACCTGACAGGCCAGAAACATCCCCGTAAGATTAACCTGGAGGGTTTTATTCCAAATTCTTTCTGGATAATCCTCAAATGCGCTGCTCGCCACAGACCTTAAAGCGGGGGCGACATCCAATGCGGCATTATTTATTAAAATTGACGGCTTACCTAAATCTTTTACCGTTTTTATTAGTGCCTGCTCTATAGAAGACTTTTTAGTTATATCCACCCTGTAAAGCTTCAAACAGCGATTATTCATCTGGGAAACAAAATAATTATTTTTCTTCTTGATATTTATGTCAAATACGGCAACCTTAGCATTATGCCCTAAAAGTGTTTTGGCATATTGGGTTCCCAACTGGCCCATTCCTCCGGTGATAATTGCTATCTTTTCTTCAACGCTAAAAATATTATTCATCGCGCACTACCCCTTGTTTTTAAATTGTATATAAAATCGCAAATTTCTCTTACTGCTCCCTTACCGCCTTTTAACTTGGTCCTGTATCTGGCCAGCTTAACGATATCGCGGTGAGAATCAGCAATAACTATCGGAAAACCGACTTTTTTTAGACACTCTGAGTCATTAATATCATTTCCCGCATAAGCAACCTGATTGAGCAAAAGTCCTCTTTTCTTGATTTCAGCAGATAGCCTCCTGAATTTATCCCGGCAATTATTAATATACTTAATTTTCAGCTTCCTAGCCCGGTGTTTCAGTATATCGTTTGGCTCCGATGATAAAATCAACAGATCTACACCTATCTCTTTTAACCGTGATAATCCTATGCCGTCTGACCTGTAACAGCGAACAAACTCCTGGCCGTTTTCATCAATAAATACGCAGTTATCCGTAAATACGCCGTCAAAGTCAAAGACGACAAACTTTATTTTTTTTGCAATATTATATATACGGCTCATCTTCATTTTGCGATATAACTTTTATCAGCAGCCTTTTCTGTTTCCAGATGTTCAAGTAAAATTATTGATTCTTCCGGCAGGTTTACCTTCAACCTCCTGCCGATTATTTTGTTCAAATGATATGGCTCTAATCCCTCTGCAGGAGACTTAATGCAAATATCATCTTCGGTCAATATATGCCCTGCGGCTAGCGCTGATTTTGTATATAAACTTTTGCCCATTTTTATTTTTGCCTTTAATTCTGATTTTAGAAGCCCTTTCTTCCCGTCACCCAGCATAACATCCAGCCTTCGTAAGTCCCGCACCTGCTTTCTTAGGCCCTCAGGCTCAAGGGAAAATTTATGGTCTGTGCCCTTCCAGGAATGATTTATCGTAAAATGTTTTTCAATAACTCTGGCACCTAACATATAGGCAATTACAGAAGCCAATATCCCGTTATCATGCCCGGAGTAGCCGATTATGGCATCGGGAAATTCTTTTTTAAGAGTCTGGATGATACCTAAATTTAATTCTGAATATTCGCAAGGATAACAGCAAACTGTGTGTAATAAGCATATTTGATTATGATATTTTAAAATCGTTTCATAAGCTAACCTTACCTCCTCTAATGTAGAGGCACCCGTAGACAGAAAAACCGGCTTCTTCAATGTAGCTATATATTTTAGAAGGGGAATGTTGGTTACATCCCCGGAGGCAAGCTTATAAGAATTGATGCCTAGTTTTTCCAGGAAATCTACGCTTTCAAAATCAAAGGCAGTGCACATAAATTCTACGCCGTTTTTCTCGGCGCATTCTTTAAGCGCTACATATTCATCCCAATTAAATTCCAGGAATTCCCTGTGCTCTCCGTAAGTAACGCCGAAGCTATCTTCATTATCATATGGCATATTATAGATAGACTTCGTATAGAGGATTTTATTGTTTCTTTTCTGGAATTTAACGGCGTTCACTCCGCATTCGGCTGCGCTCTTTATCATGTCCAGGGCGACTTTCAGGTTGCCCTGATGGTTGTGGCCGATTTCTGCAATAATAAAACAAGGCTGGTTTTGCGCAATTTCATAATTTTTTATTTTAATTCTGGGGTTCATTTTATACAGCCTCCTTTAAATATCGCATTATTTTTTTTCTGAATTTGTACATTGTGCCGAAATAATCTAAAGCATCCCAATGAATCCTATCCTGAGGAGGAATTTTATGGTTAATCATTCCTTCTGCAAGGCGAAGGATTATTTCCGGCTCAGGGTCCATTTCAGGATAATAAATTAATCTGGTGCCCAGAAAATTCTGTCTATGTAATAGCTCGGCCTGGCCAAAAAAGGCAAAGGTAATTGATGGGCAACCGCACGCCAGAGCAAAGATGGTAGCTCCGGACATACTTCCAATTGATAATTCAGCATGCTTTAAAGCGGCAACTTGTATATCCATTCTAAGATTAGGGTCTAAATTAATAAGGTCAATACACCCCTCAGGAACGCCTTCGGCATAAAAGGCGCCTCCCGGCTCTCCTAAAATAGCAATAACGTAATCTTTAAACCTTTGCTGCAACATCGCAATTAAAGAGTCATATTTTTCTCTTTGCCAGTTTTTATCAGGCCTGCGATGATCGCGTTTCCTTGGTAATACGGCGATTATTTTATCTACTCCTTTGGCAATAGATAAAAAGGCTTCTTCTCCTTTAGGTGTAGGAATAATCTTTTCTAAAAGTTGATATTTGAAATCTATCCTTTTAGTTTTAAAATCCGACATGCCAAGAGGGTTATCCGCTATATCTGCTCCAAAAGTAATGTTGTATTTCGGGCATTTATTTAATGCAAAGGGGGTAAAATAAACTGTATCTTCGGGTAATCTCTTTTTATAGGAATCAAACAAATCCCGTATTGCATCAGATGCATCCTGCCTCTTTTCTTTAACAATAGGCGTAGATTCAAAGTAACGGCGAAACCCCAATTTATATTTGCGTATTACAATATTCGGAGCAGGCAACCCGTTTTTCCACCAGTCTGTAATGTATCCCCTCTGTGAATAGTTTTTTGCCGAAAGCCAATCAGGATGAGGCCAAAACTCATCTGCCTCGGGATAAAAAGGGTGCCTGCCGGGAAAACTGGAGACGATTTTATGGTAATCTTTAAAGACTGACCTAGATACGTCCTTAACCCAGCCTTGCCAAAAAAGCAACTCCCAGCCAAATTCACCTACAAAAGGTCCAAAAAATACTGTTTTCATTCTTTAATATTTACCTCAGTTTCTCCCGCATCTTATGGAGCACCTGCAACTTTTTTGCGCCTTTTTGTAAAACGCCGTCAAAATGATTCTTCATTATTAACCCCATCCTCACGCATAGGTCTTTAGAAACATAGGCATGAAGCCCGCACCTGCCCAGCGGAAGAACTTTTGTGTCTGCGGCTGTTTTTAATTTATTTTCTATTATTTTACGTATAGACAAGGTAGATACCGGATAAGTATAAGTTTTATTTATAAAAAACAGGTCTTCTACCTTTCTTTTTAATATATTCTTGCAGAACCATCTTACCTCCTCAATAGCTTTATTAACATCAATGCCTGTGTCATTATTCCAGGAAAATGCAAAATCCAGGAGGGTATGGTCATTTTCTACATAAAACTGCTGCTTGTATTCCATAATCCTGATGAAATTATAATTATTGGGGAAGCTATTTATATAGGATGGCATAATAAATTTGTCTTCTTTTATAACAACATATATTTTTAATGTATTCATATATGGTAATTTATTCGATAGAGGCAGTGTGCTGATAATCAAGCCGTAATCCCTTTCTCTGCTTTTTCCATCAACATATACTTTTTTAAAACTTTCGGAGACGCAAGCTGTACCCTTTTCAATTTTTATGCCGCTAACCATGCCTTCCCATATTGGATTATGATCCCCGGGATGGCCCTGCCAGCGCCCCTGAAACATGTCATTCCTTTCTCTCAACGTTAAAGTTCTTTCCTTGGCCCACTCTGCATCAAGCTCCGTTGGGTCCTTCTTCCACATTTTTTTGTTATAATTTCTTACATATGTATCATATAAAGTCTTACCTATGCGTGAAAGCATGTAATTTTCGAAATTTGAAAAGTCAGGCTCATCCAGCTTAAGTTTATACAATTCATAAATAATTTTAATGGGATTGGCTGACATTAAAACATTTGCTATAGTAATAGGAAAATCATGTGGTCTTTCTAAATTACCGTCAATAATGACTTTGGGATGGTACTCGCGATCTTTGGTTGGTGCTGCTTTATTTTCCACAAACTTCTCAAATATTTTCCTTATCTGAGGTTCATCCGTATATAAAATCTGCGGCCCAAATTCGTAAGGTATAGAATCATAGAAACTCGTCCTGGCACATCCGCCTATCGCTTCTTTCTCTATCAATGTAATATCGCTTATTCCAAGTTGCTTCAAAAAATACGCCGCAGCACAACCTGCCGGGCCGCCTCCTAAAATCAATACCTTCATCTTCTAACCACCTTTCGCAAGAAATGCATACTCAACGTTGCCGGACAGCACACGCTGTATATCCGGTTAGCAATGCCATCTTAATATTTGACTTTTCTAATCCAAGAAGCTCACAGGTTTTCATAAGTAACGGTATGCGTAAAAAACCGAATAAGCGTAAAAGCGGGACAACCTGTACATCATTAAAGATTTTTAAAATTCGTAAATTTTGATTATTGCAATAATCGCTTATCGTCTTCCTGGAATAGATAGTGCACACCGTAGGCCGGTATAGATAAAGCCGGCTTTTTAGCAGCCGCGATACCAAACGGTTACAATCGCCAAAATTAAAGAAAAAATAACCTCCCGGCCTAAGATGCTTACGTATATTGGCAAAAACTCTAGACGGATTGACAATATTTGATAAGGTAGCATAACAGGTAATGGCATCAAAGGCTTCGGTGAAAGGCCAGTCTTCTTCAAAGTCTGCCCGGTAAATGTCAACTCCGTAGTTTTTCTGTCCATAAGAAACCATGGCATTACTGATATCTATGCCGCAAGCCCTATAGCCATGTTCAGAAAGGGCTCGCACAAAAGAACCATCAGAGCAACCCAAATCCAGCACGCGGCAGCCTTGAGGAAGGTGCCTCATAATACTTTTAACACGAATCTTTGCAGTACTGCGGCGAATTTCTTTTTCTCCAAGATATGAATAATAATTTAACATGGTAGAATCATTAGAGGCTTTATGCCTGTGGTCCCAGTATTCCAATGTCTCATAGATGCGCTCCAGGCTTTCCTTATCCAACACAGGATTCTGATATACCAGGCTACAAACCGGGCAACGGACAAAAGAAAATTCCAAACCAAGAAAAGAAACGGAATACACAGGTTCAACTTCTTTACTTCCGCAAAGATCACAAGCCCGCTTAACAAACTTTAATTCCGAAGTATGGAGAGTACAAAAATCAGCCTGCGTTTTTTCCTCTACAAAACTCAATTTGACTCCTTATTTATCTGCCAGCCCCTAGCAGTCTTTTTACCCAAAATGCCATTGCCGGGAAGTTGAAATGGGCCATCTGGAAATTCTTCAAATTTCTTTCTTCTTTTGAAGATGTATAAATGGTAGTCTTTATCAAAGCGCTTTCTAAACCACCACCAGTAGTTTCTAACATATGTGGTTGCATCTTTGTCTCGAATTGCAATCATAAGGTCTAATACGGTAATAAAAAGGCGGAACGGTGCCAGCCAAAATATCTTATATACCTTCAATTTAATTAACGCGTGTTTTGCCCAGGGAGGCAAAAAGCTCATCAATCTAAGCATCACACGATATCCGTTCAATAAACGCAGCCTGTCTGCATCAATAATGACCGAGCCTCCTGACATATAGTTATCATGCAGCCCTTCCTGAAGGCGCTGCACTTCTTTGCAACTCAAGTCTCCGGCATTGATACCATGTTTAATCAATTCCGTGCCCGGCATATATTGGATCATGAACGGCGCAATACGATAACAGTACTTAAGGGGTGCCAGAAACTTGGCAAATGCCATAAGTTCCTTCTTCATGGATTCTAATGTTTCCTCTTTTGATAAAGGCACAGTGGTGCCGTCAGGCAATTTCTTAGGTAGCCGGGGAAGCCCGAGTATATAATCATAAGCGTAATGTTGGCCGACGCGCTCAAGTATATCTGTAGCCCTGCGGATATCTTCATTTGATTCACGCCGGTTTATAGCGGTATTACGGATCTCTTCATCCCAGCATTCAATACCTATCTGAATAGCAAAACACCCTGCTTCTTTCATTGACCGCACAGACGGCTCGGTGATAAGCAAAGGGTGGCTAAAGCATCGAAACGGCAAACCTATCTCCTCTTTGTAGCGGCCAAAAAATTCAATTGTCCATTTTTCATTTGCGGACATTACAGGTTGCCGGAAGTCTATCCAGGGAGATTTGTATTTGGATACATGAAGTTTAATCTCTTTTATCAAAGAGTTAACTGACATCTGCCTTACTCTGGGACCTTTTAACCGCTTTGCTTCCTGGCCCAAAAAAGAAAGCGAGCAATAATGGCAGTCAAAAGGACATCCCCGCGCCGGGCAAGATAGATAAGAGTATTTCAATGGAACATGGGGTGCAAACAATTCCTTATCAATAGTAGGCAAACTGTCAATATCTTCTATAAGGGGGCGAACTTCGTTCTTGGTAATCGCACCGCCTTCAAGACGAAACCACAGATTCTTAATGCTGTAGTCTATTCTGCCCTTCTCGATGCTGTTACACAACTCTAAAAGCGGATATTCCCCTTCACTAAGGCATATAATATCTACGGCTGAATCATTAGCCAGTAAAACCTTATCCGGTGCAGAATGCGGATGTATCCCGCCAAAGATTATAGGTACTTTATAATATTTTTTCAGCTCTGCTGCCAAAGCGTGCATCTCCTGATACTGTATGGTCTGTACATGGAAACCTACTAAATCAGGCTCAAGCTCTATGATTCGCTGAAGAACAAGGTCCCTCTGATTAAATAGCTTTGCCAGCTTCTTTATGCAAAGATAATTCTTGTCGTCAAAAAGAGCCTGGTCATAAACAAGGTGGACTTCATGGCCGTGTTTCTTAAGCATTGCCGATAGCGCCTGAAGGGCAATATTTTCCCATCCTATAGCAACAAGTACGCACCTCATCTGCTTTTCTTATCTCTCCTTAGGGCCAGGAAGAATTTAATCATTTCTACAAATGTCTGAAAGACTATTGTCGGACGGGTACAAGTAGGCCTACCATATAGGCGTTTCTTCATTCTAGCCGGGACTTCGGCAATAATTAGTTGCTTCTTCTTTGCCCGGATCAATATTTCAACCAACCAAAAAAGGCTCCTGCTATTAAAAGTAATAACGTCATCTACAAATAGATTTCTTCGATAAATACTTATCCAATTAACGTCCTCAAGGCCGATATTGAAAAGCAGGGGTATAAGGATCCGGTTATAAGTAAAAGAGGCAAACCGGGCAAGCCTGCCGTAGCCTACCCTTTCCATCCGGGAACCAACTACAATATCGCAAACATCCATGCGCGGAAGATAGGTTTTCATATCTTCAATATCAAGGGGGTTGTCGACAGGGACAAAAACCACGTAATCCTTGGTCGCATGCGCTATCCCTGTTTCGAATGCAGCGCCGCTGCCCTGATTTTTCTCATGATGTAAAACCTGGATATTAGAATAATCATTTACCAATGCCAGTACAATTTCCCTGGTTTGGTCTTTGCTGCCATCATTAATAATAATTATTTCAAAATCAAGGCCTAACACTTGAAAGGTATTCAATGTTCGTAAAACAGCTTCTCTTATGCTTTGCTCTTCGTTATAAGCCGGTATAACCGCTGAAATGCTATATTTTTTGCTTGTCATAAAACTTCCTAATAGTATCTACAACCCTGTTTAATCTTTTGGCTGGCCTCCAAGCCAACGTTCGGCAGAAGTCAATGAGCGTAAAACACGTGCGGGCACTCCGGCAATGACGGCATGAGGTGGTACATCCTCTACCACTACGCTACCAGCTCCCACTACTGCTCCTTCACCTACTTCTACTCCGCATAATATCACTGCTCCAGAACCTATACTTGCACCGCGCCTGATTGTGCTGCCTTCGCATTTCCATGTTTTAGCCTTAGCCTTAGCACTCGTAGGATAGCGGTCATTGATAAAACATACGTGGTGGCCTATGAAACAATCATCTTCAATGGTGATATTTGAACATATAAAAGTATGGGACTGTATGCGCACGCGTTTTCCTACGCAAGCATCGCGTTGAATCTCTACAAACGCCCCAATACTGCAGTCATCTCCTATCCGGCATCCGTATAAATTGACATGCCCGTGAACTGTAACATTCTTACCGAATTTTACATCTTTAGAAACCGTACAATATTTTCCTATGCGTACCATTTATACCTCTTGAATAGTTTTCGTATCCAAAGACTTTTGAATAGCGGCAATAGTCCTTGTAACTTCAAGGCCATATTTGCCGTCAGGGATAATATCTTTATTATCCAGGACAGCGCTGATAAAGGAATCAATCATTTGGCCAAGGGGTTCCGGCATATCTGTCTTAGGGCTGATAATATCGCCGTCCCGCAACAGAAAGCGGAAGCTGCCGAAATCCGGTTCGATGCGTTCGGCTATAGAAATACCCTTCTCAAAGATGCGTATCGGCTCCAATTCATTTAAATCGTTAAATTCTGCCCTGGCCTTGCTTCCAATAACACGCACCAATCTTTCCTTGTTTGAATCAATCCAACTCACATAAACATGCCCTATTATTCCCTTAGGGTAATAAAGAGTTAAAAAGGCGACATCATAATAATTGCCTCCTAAGGGTTTTGCTCCTGTAGCCAAAACCTTCTGCGGAATAGAATCAAGTATAAAATTCATGATGGAAATATCGTGAGGAGCCAGATCCCATATAACATCAACATCATGGCGTATCAGGCCCATATGCGTGCGTATTGATGTCAGGTAATACGTCTGGCCTAAAGCGCCGGACTTCTTCAGCTCTTTAAGCCGCCTTACCCCGTTATTAAAGAGAAAAGTAAACCCTACCATAAGCCTTCTTCCGGAATCTTGGGCTATTTTACATAGCTCCTTGCCTTCAGCAGCATCTAATGTAAGGGGTTTCTCACAAAGGACGTGCTTGCCTGCCAGTAAAGCCTGTTTTGCCAGATTATAATGAGTTGATGCCGGCGTAACAACCACCACTGCCTCAACCTCTTTATCATTGAATACTTCGGAGGAATTATTGACAAGACGGCACCCTTGCGGAACCAGGTTAGAAAGCCTTTTGAATGCGCCCTTATCAATGTCGCAGACATACTTAAGCTCTACCCTGGGATGATTGACGAGATTACGGACTACATTAGGCCCCCAGTGCCCAATACCCAAGACTGCTACAGATAGTTTTTTTTGCAAAGACATCTTACTCTCCTGGTCCATTTTTTTTAGACATTTTTACCTTACATCCCCTTTCATCCCCTGTCTCCAGGCGCATGAACTCATTGCTTTCTCCCATGACATTTTGCAATCTATTTTTCCATTTTAATATTTGCTCCCTATCCTCAGTCACTGCATTTCCATAACCGTATTCTTTACTGCTGAAATGATAATATGCTCCGAAGTCATCACTCCTGTTTTTTTGCATTTCATATAATTCGCAGCCCGGATATGGAATGAATGCAGCAGCTATGCTCATTGTTAAACCTGCCTTTTTTGCTTTAGCAATAAATTCTTCGGTCTCGGAAATAGTCTCTTCTGTCTCACCCGGAAGCCCCGCAATAAAAAACCCCCTGCATTTCAGCCCTACCTGAGAGATATTACTAATAGCTTCTAAATTAAGCTCCGGGGTATCCTTTGAATATAATTTCAGCATTTTTCTTGAGCCGCTTTCTATCCCTAGCGATATATCAACGCAACCGGCCTTTTTAACTTTTTCTAAAAATTCCGGGGTGCATATTCTTGCCCTTGTTTGGACACCCCATTTGATTTTCCTTTTAGAAATTTCTTCGCAAAACTCATCTGCCCATTTTTTATTGAACCCGAAGGTCTCATCCTGAATCATAAAAAAATCTATTTTGCTTTTTTTGATGATATCGTCTATTTCCGATATCACATTTCTAACTGAGCGTATCTTAACCCCGCCCCACATCTTCTTCGTGCAGCAAAACTTACAGGCAAAGGGGCAGCCGCGGCTGCATATGACAACATTTTTTTTATAACCTTTGACTAGCTCTCTTGCTGGAAAGGGCAGCGTATCTAAATCTGTTATCCTTTCAGATCTTATAATCTGATTTTTTTCGCCGTTTAAAATCTTCTCAATGCTCTTTTCACCTTCACCGATAACAGCATAATCAGCACCTTCTTCAAGGCATCTATGCGGTAAAGCTGAAGGATGAGCTCCTCCTACAATTATTTTTGCTTCCGGGGCTTCTTTTTTTATATCTTCAATAATCTTTCTTACGATCGGCCATTGCGGAGTTACCGATGTTATCCCGTAATATCTATGGTGTTTTGGCACAGCCGCCTTGTTTTCTCCCGCTAAGTCTATAAAATCCATCGGGTATTTTAAAGTTTCTCTTATGTAGCTTGCTAAATACAATATCCCTAAAGGCATTGAAGACTTATCATCAATAAGCCATGGGCTGGGAGGATTTATTAACAAAATAGAATTATTCATGCAGTTTTTCTCTCCTCAAGAAGCTTAACATCGTTTAAATAAGCACTCCAAATATTTTCTGGGTGAACTTTCATTAAAGAATGCTTCTTTGCTGGAAATTAATTTATACGG